>MDTD01018440.1_pt1 | contig 11056 bp, 12 predicted proteins | sample 811221 | NCBI WGS metagenome assembly MDTD01 (sample SAMN05326646, study PRJNA326480) | marine metagenome | isolation source: seawater | place: Pacific Ocean: South West | collected 2011
CCATCTGGAACGGCAGGCTGCGCTCTTCGCAGCCTTTGCGCAACCGGGAAAAAAGTTCGAGGTTTTCGCCTCCGGGCTTATCCATATGTATTGCCAGATCATTCTCCATACAACGCATTGCAGTTGGGACCAAATCAAGATTTGGGCTTTCGACTGTCACCGCCTGGAGTCCGGGAATATTGAAAAGTTCTTCTTCGGTCAACCATTTCAGCCCCTCATAAGGTTTCAAGTCTTCTCCTGAAAACTTTGCAGATGTGGAATTTCTGTCGTCGACCACTCCGACAATTTCAAAAGCATCAGGCAACTTCCGTAACGCATTGATCTTGCCAGATGCATGTTCATGGCAAACGCCTATTTGACCTATCTTTATTTTACTCATCGTATTTTATTCCAGTCAAAAACAATTCCAAGCGGCGGCTTTTTTGTTTCTGCAAGTTGACCATATACTGCTGAAGCATCTGCCGGAGAAACTATTTCGGATATAATGGGACGAACTTGAATTTTTTTAGCAGCAACCAGCTTCAGAAAAGTCCTATAATCATCATGTTCGGTCCAGCGCCCAGGCGCGGATTCCTGTCTTGCGCGGGTAAAAGTATTTGCTCCTATTAATGACACTCCCCTGCGGTGTACATACTTGTAATAATCTATTGGGACATCGGAAATGCGAGTACAACCCAGCAATGAGATTCGTCCCTCAAAAGCTATGTATTCTAGAGCCTGTTGTAAAGCAGTGGCAGAACCTGTAACTTCAACAACCGCATTGGGGCCGTTGCCTCCGGTTGCGGCTTTAACTTTTTCTATAAAACTATCTTCATCAGGCGAAAACGCCGCTGAAGCGCCTAAACTTAATGCCAATTCGCGTCTACCCGGATCAAAGTCTGATACAATTACTGGGATTGCTCCTGAAAGACAGGCTACCTGCACTGCAAAAGCACCGAGTATTCCCATTCCGGCAATAATTGCTGATTCACCAATTTCGATCTTTAATTTTCGTACACCAAGAAAAGAAAAAGATGCAATATGAGCAAAAGCGGCATCAATAAGATCAATGGAATTGTCATCGATTTTCAATACGGAAGCAGCATCCTTAATAATATGTGAACGATGTCCTCCCCATGGAATTACCACCCTGTCTCCGACTTCCAGGTTGGAAACATCTTTTCCTGCCGCAAGAACCCGCCCTGATCCGCTATATCCAGGAAGAAAAGGGAATCCATTAGATGCAACGACAGTATTCGGGAGATTAATTAAATTAGCTCTCTCTGTGCCTGCACTGATAACGCTGTAATCGCTTTCCAGCAAAACTTCATTATCACTAGGTTCAGGAATATCGAAATCATTCAATACGGCTTTGCCGATTGAATCAAAAACAATATATTTTCCAGTCATATATAACCTCAAAAATTTACTAAAAAATGTCTTTTAATGATTATAATATTGCAAAAGCCTTATAGCAAGTGCTTAACTATACTAATATTGAAAAGATAATTGTAAACTATATTGTTTTTCCGTAAAAACAGTATTATATTGAAAATGAATCAAAAAAAGGAAATTTTAAATGAAACTGCAGGAAATCGCTAGACTGGCGGGAGTGTCCCCAGCCACCGTGTCAAGGGTATTCAGTCACCATCCTAATATCAGAAGTGAAGTTAGGGAGCATGTTTTCGCTATTGCCAAAAAATACAATTACCATCCGAGATTATCGACTAAACAGCGCAATGTGGTAATCATTCTTCCCGGAGATGAAATCTACCCTATCAGAAATTGCCTCGAAATGGTTATGATGGCATTGACCTTTGTGCTCCCCAAACGCGGCTTCCGTATCGAAGTGCTGCCGCAGGACAATATCGAACGCCTTGACAGCATCCAGTTTTGCGGTGCGGTCGCAATCGGAGCGGAACCGGAAGATTTCAAAAAATGGCCGGAACGTTTTACCGCCCCCTTGGTATTGGTTGACCGTGATGCATTGTCCTTTCCCGATAATGTCTATTCAGTGCGTTCCGATGAAGTACAAGGAATGGATATTGCCATAGGTCATTTATATGAACGTGGCTGTCGGAAAATCGGCAGCATTATACACGGTAGAGCTGGAATCGGTAATACCGATGACCGTTATTCTGCTATTACCAGAGCACTTCGGAGCCACAACATGCCAGCTCATGATAACCTTATACATTTCTGCAACGATGATAATTATGTTGAGATTATCGGGAAACTATTAAAACTCAGAATTGACGCGCTGTTCTGTCCAGGTGGCAATGCTGGAATCATAACAGCCTATGCATTGTCGCTTTTCAATAAGCATGTGCCGGAGGATATTTCGTTAATCGCGTCCGAACATAAGCTGTTCTCGCGCTATGCTACGCCGCCCCAGACAACTATTACTCAGGATCATGTCGGGCTAGCGGAAATCACCGCAGACATTATTGAAACTTTCCCGGAAAAATCACGCAGGCCACAACACTCAATACTGCCTTATAAACTGATTACCCGCGACAGCGTGAAAAATCAGTAATCACCAACCAAATTCATACTGTTTTCCATAGATCGTCCAGAACTCGTTTTGTATTTGTTAACTACCCTGTTTTATATTCAACTTTTCAAGCTAAATGTTTTTTATTTCAAATGAGCCCCCAAAAAAATCGACAAACCATTTACTTTGAACGGTAACGTAAAAAAGCAAATTAGAAGGGCATATTAGATTATTTTAGGAATAGCTCTATAACTGGGACAATTGCTTTTGGGGGGATTACTGGCAATGTCAATGACAAAGCATTTTCAGGACTTTTCTCCCTGAGCGCGTCATGAATATCTGATGTTGCTTCATGCATAAGGACTTCACTAGCGTCATTTAGTATTTGGGCATATTTAACTTTTCCGCCAAGACCTTTTAAATGAACTAATCTAAAAGGCCACGCGAAAAAATGCAAATATAGACGATTAGTCTTGGGATTATAAGTATAACGGCAATCATCAGGCGGGATTAAGCCAGTTGGGGCTTCTTTACAGCCGTAGATCGAGCGAGAATTATATTTCATCCAGTCAGCGTATGTTTTGAGCGCTACGATGGCACGGTAATCAAATTCACCTCTGGCGGTAGGGCCGACATTCATCAGCAGGTTGCCGCCGCGGCTTACATGATTAACCAACATTTGAACAAGCATTTCTGGTGATTTCCAGCTGGTTTCATCACGGAAATATCCCCATGAGCCGCTGAATGTCTGACAGCCTTCCCATGGCATCGGCGAACCGTCTTTTTTCTTGAAACCATTGGAAGGAGTATATTGTTCAGGAGTCATGAAATCGGGTTCGACATCCAGGTCGAGGCGGTTATTGACTAAAACATGCGGCTGTAATGAACGGATTGTTTCCATGAGTTTTTCAGATTCCCAATCCTCGTGCCCTTTGCCATCTTTGCCGGGATATGAAAAATCAAACCATAAAATATCAATATGACCGAAATCTGTTAGCAGTTCTGTAACTTGGTCGCGCATGTATTGAGCGTATTTGCGAACATCTTTATCTTTATTTTTAGCGCGTGCTTCTTCGGATTCGCGCTGTGGATGTATCCAGTCAACAGGAAACTCAGGATGATGCCAGTCGATCAGCGAATAATAAAATCCGACTTTTATTCCTTCCGCACGGAAAGCATCGACAACTTCTTTGAGCAGATCTTTTTCGCATGGCGTATTAGTAGCTTTGTAGTCAGTGAATTTTGAATCCCAGAGACAAAAACCTTCATGGTGTTTAGTGGTGATTACGAAATATTTCATACCGGCTATTTTTGCCATAGCCGCCCATGCTTTGGGATCAAACAAATCAGGATCGAAAAAATCAAAGTATTTTTGATAATTTTCGGGGCTGATTTGTTCACGATTTTTTACCCATTCATGGCGTGCTGCCATTGCGTATGTTCCCCAATGTATAAACATTCCAAAACGAGCGTCCTGCCACCAGTTGATAGTATCCTGTAAAGTTTGTTGTGTCATTTTTTTATCCTTTCATTAAAAATTTTGTGATGTTTTATTGTAATCCTTTAGTTTCAAAAGGTTCTACCCTCTGAAAATTTTGATTTTTCTGTGGCCTGTTTTGATTATTTTTCCTGAATCTCATAACCGTTTTGTGTTTAGCCTCAACTTTTTCGAGCAAAATAGTTACCAATTTTCTGTCTTCTCATATCAAACACAACCTTTTTCAATTCTCCACAAGAAAATCTTTCATGTTAATACGATAACCACGAATATAAGCTTTGGGAGCGTCATCAACAATGTAATTGACCAAATAAATTTCTCTATTATTGAGTTGTACTATTCCGGAATAACCTGTATCACTATGCTCAGAACGATCAAAGTCAACAGTAAGAATTCTAACCCATGCTTCCTCCCTACTTTTACTAAGACATGAGTCAATATCAGTCAAGGCGACAAAGAAATTCTGAGACCATTTGCCAAATCCGGGAACTCCTCCTTGAAGAAAGCGATATCCGATAAGGACTTGTTCATCACACAGTCGTAATGCCACAGGTCGATGACATCCTGGAATAGGGAAATTAATAATATCACTCCAGGTTTGACCATAATCTTCAGAAATAACTTTATAACAATCATATCCTTTAAATGAATTTTCCCGCATAAAACCAACCAGTTTACTACCCAGTTGAATTATAGATAGCTCACATAAATTAAGCTTATCATCACTTGCAACTATTATTGGCTTACTCCATGTGTTCCCCTTATCACCTGAATACCAACAGCGTTGTATTAGCCTTTTTGTATCAGGTGCGGTATAATGTGCGGCGATAATCCACCGTCCAGTAGAAAGTTCAAGTAATTTATCTGGAACGATTCCCCTGGCTGGAGTTTTAACTGCTGAACTCCATGTCTTAGCGTTATCATCGCTAAAGTAAAGATAATTAGGGAATAATTCAGAATCACTTTTACTTTCTTGCCCATAACAACGGTCAACAATTATGGCTAAACGATTATCCGAAAGAGTAGTAATCCTTGGACAATTATAAAAATATTTAATTTGAACACAAAATTAAAATAAAGGAAATGAAATCAATATTTTTACCAAGTCGGTGGGGCCGTACCTGTATCATTATTTACCAGTTGTATAATCTTGTATGGCATAGTTGTTGACGAAAAACCTTGACAAGATTACCGATAAACTTATTTATAAAAAAATGAGGATAATCTATATTTTTGGGGTTACCGTTGCTATATAAAAGAGGAAATGAAAATAAGAGAAACCGGTATATATCTATGAGGGAAAGCTTTACAAGGTTAAGATGACAGTAATAAAAAAGCAACGAAAATTCTAAAATAAGCATGAAAAACAGAACAAATAACAAAAAAATCTTAACAAAGGAGAACGCCTATAAGGGCATCGTAAAATAAAACACACAGATAACACATAGCCCCGCTTCTGAAATAAGAGCGAGATGCTTTGTCGGATCGTGAAGGAAGCCGTTTAAACGCCATTTGTTTTTGCGTCTTTTTTTTTGCCAAATTATTAAGACATGGGTCGTAATATTCATGTATGAAGTCTATGCGGCGACTTTACACTGCGCCGAATATAATTTTGAAAAACTCATAGAATACAGGGGAAAACCAAAATCACCGGAAGAGTTTTTATGCTGGAAACTGGAATTCGGAATTGTCGAATGCGTCAAATTCCTTCTCGTGTGCGAGAAATACCATTGGAATAAAGTTAAATGTGCTGACTGCCGGAATGACAGGAGCTTCAAAAAAGCTCCGGTTAATTTGCGCAAAAAGCTATCCGAACTCATGAACAGTTCTGCATTTGTTCGAACCGAAAGCGATCGGATCACAAAATTCAGAGAGGGCATCGCTAAAGCGGTCAAATATCTCCAAAACATAAAAGATGACGAGAATTATTTGAATTCAAAAGCGCTCCAGGATGTTTACAAGCACCTGTCGAGTCTGCATAAAATAAAAATATCCCCATTACCCAGGGAGGGCTGCCTATGAAATAACACCCATGCGGTACGGGCGGGCCGCGCATTCGGCGAAACCGCTCATTTATTCGAACATTTAACAGTAAAAAAGGAGTAAAATGATGTTGAATTTTATTTTTGCAGAACTCGCAGATGGAATCCTCAAATACATGATCCGCAAACGCGAGAAGGAAACCCAGAGAAATCCGTTTTTGCAGCCGATTGAATCTGAAATCGAACGGCTCGAGGAGATTGAAAAGCAGGTTAAATCCAGACTGGAGGTTGTAAGACAGCTACACCGTTGGGTGTCGGAGGTTTTTGACCCTCCGAAAACAAATAAAACCGATTCTCCCAAACCGGAAGATGCAAAGACGCCGCCTGAATCAGCCAAACCCGAGCCAGCACCTGAACCGCAGACGGGTGCTAATCCCAAACCGAAGCGGAAACGGAAACCAAAAGAAAAAGCAAAACCGGAATACCAGCGCTTGCCGAAGCATAGATCTACCGGCAATCCGCGCCTCGATGCTTTGGAAACGGCGTTGCATGACGCTCTGGAACGCCTGGTTAACACGAAATTGGCGTTTTACGTCAAGGACATCAAGGAAGTCAGGCAATCCCTGATCAAGCTCTACAAAAATTGGGACAAACCCGGTGATGAACGCCTTCCCGAGCTTGAAACCGGCCTGAAAGCGGCGGCGGATAAGCTTTCGGCGAATTCGCGGGCTTCTAAATCCAAAATAATGCAGGATATCTGGAGTAGTATTATCGTCGCGCTCCAGGATAAGGAAAACGGCGAATAAGTATCGAACTTGCCGCATGGGTGCCTGACGGAAATGGTTTGTTTTCTCTCCTCAGAACCATTTCTCCAGGCAGCCTGCGGCTCTTGCACTTTGGAGTACTCGTATGAAAATCTACAATCTACACCGGTTTTCAAAACCGGAATTCTTACGTCAGGTCGCGCCGGAATTGCTGCTCGCTTTTCTGCGCCGTTTCCCGGAATTTAGTATTGAACTGAAAGATGACGGAACCGTCGATTATGAAAAACTGGGGCGGCAACTGGCTTCGCCGACAGGAAAGATTGATCCTGCCATGTTCGATGCCCTGGCTTTGATCGACGAAATGTCCGCCGACCGTAATTTTGATCTTTTGCAGGATATAATCGGCGGCAAAAGCTATGCGGCCGGAATCGGCAATAACGCTTCTGCCGCTGACCTTGCGTTGCTGTTGTGGCTGCACGAACCGCGAAAGTTGGAGCAGTTGCAGGCGAAGTTCAGCGGCAAAGCACCGCGCTCCTTTGTGTATTTCCATGGCGAGTCCATTGAAAAACGGTAAATGGCGCCGCCAAGCCGCAATCTAAGGCAGAAGCTCGCCCGGTTGCTGAATCGTATTTTCTGCCGAAAACACCGGGGACGCACGGTCAGGATCGTTGTATTCGAGGAACCGGACGAATATTGTTTTATGCTGCGCAAAGGCGAACCGATTACCCGCGACAGCTCAATCACCCCAGAAGGCGATACTGACTGCATCTATTATCGCCCTGAGCGTTTTGATATCGCTGTGCTGCGCCCGAAAATTTCGGAAATCCGACTGGCTATCTACCGCAAAGCCCCATGGATCGTCGAAGCCTACCGGACTATGTTTGGCTATGTGTTCTATGGCGACCGGGAATATTTCAGCGGCGATGATGTGTTCACGCTGGAGCCCTTAATGACTCGAGGCAAAAAAGCGTTGGAGTGTGGAGATATAGAAAACATGGACTCCGTCACACTGGAGCAATGCAAATTCGCCACCGCCCAGGGAGAGCTTGCTGCCATCCACGGCGACCCTGTATTTATTGCGTGAACATTCTTTGGGAGATGAACGAAAACGGAGATTATGATGATATTTATGCTTCTGCTAGACCATATCATACGTGGCTGCATTGTCTACGTGATATGTATATGTTTCAAGCAAAGCGTGACTTTCGTCAAGATCAAAGGTTCGATATCTGGAATTCTTCATACAGACTTATTACTGATGAAATTGGACTTGCTGAAATTATTCATCATGGATTTGACGGATACATAATAAAACTTACGGATAAAGCAATAGAGCTAAAGCAATAGAGCTAAAGCAAAATGGAAAGCTTGAAAGATTTATATTTGATTGGTTTTCCAATAGGTGGGGGGACATCAATAAGCAAAACGCGATGATTCTTAGCGATGGACAGTTGGGGTGATTCTATCTTTGAAACTTTTTGCTTAACGATAATAGTTTTTTTAACGAGTCTATAAGATTTTTTTATGTAAACGGTTATGATAAGGTACAGGTTTCATAGTTATTAAAAAATTTGTTCATGCCAATCCATCGGCAAGTCCTGCCTTAACTGTTTCAAGTTTAGCCCATCAGGTTCATTGCCCCGCAGGATAGCCGTCTGGAGTTCCGGGGAAAGGTTGACCAGGTTTAAGGTTCTGCCGACATAGGTGCGCTCTGCGTTGAACCTGGAGGCTAGTTCCGTAACTGAATTCACCTCGCCGCGATCAAGCATTTCGAGCCACAAATGGGCTTTGGCCAGTGCCGACACTAGCGCGGTGTTGACGCTCGTATAGGCAGGATCTTCGACTTCTTCTTCCGGCAGCAAAACGATGCGGCGGTTGTCGCGATGCTTAATCTGAATGGGTAATGTCAGACGCAGGATTTCTCCGGCATCGGTCGTTACGGATTCGGCCTGCGGCTCGCTGACTAGCAATTCACGAACCAGGGATTCCATGCCACCTGTTTTGACGTCGAATACCAGCTGGTCCCGAAAGATGGTGATTTTCTCGAAAAGCAGATGCGCCAAACGATATCTTTCAACCGGGAACAATGCCTCCCAAAGTTCGTCCATCGCGGTGAATGCTTCCGTGATTTCGTCGCGACCGATCTGCGATTTATTATTTTGAATAGCGCGTCCTATGGCGATTTGCTCTTTCTCAAGCTTCCGGCGTTCCCAGATCAATTTGTTTCTTTCCTCATCGCTTTTGGCCTCTGACAGCGCCTGCATGTTCACCGCCAGTTCATCCGCGTTTTTCCCGCATCGCTCCACCAACTCTTCCATGGTTTCAGTTTGTCTCCCCGATACGGCCTGATACGCTTGAGACAATAAAGCCGGCGTCCGGAATATCCTGCCAAGCTGCCGGATTATTTCCCGGTCGATATCCCCGGTAGCAACCCTGACCAGCGGACACTCGCTCTCGTTCCGCTTCGCGTCCTTCTGGCATAGGTAATAGGAATAACGCTTCGAGTTTTTCTCCGTATAAGTTATTCCCATGGCTCCACCGCAGTACCCGCATTTCAACAGTCCCTTGAAAGGCGCGAACACCGGACTTTTCTTCTTGTTTTTCGCGACAAGGTTAGCTTTCAATATCGTCTGAACGTCATCCCATTTTTTCCGGTCGATAATCGCTTCGTGCTCTCCGGGAAAAGTTTTATCCTTGTGAACGACTTCCCCAATGTAAATCGGATTATTGAGGATGCGGTATACCATGTCGGCTTTTAACGGCCCGCCTTTATGAAGTCTGCCTTTGCGGGTGGTCCACTCCTTGCTTTGATAACCTTTCGAGTTGAGAATCCTGGCTACCTCACGGGCCGAGCCGTGTTGAGAATAAAGCTCAAACGCCTCCTGAACGACGATCGCCTCTTTATAGTTAACCTCAAGTTTTTTCGTCTTGTCATTGGCGTCGTAACCGAGTACCGGACAGCCGCCGCAATGTTTCCCGCGCTTTTTCGCCCCGGCGATCTTGTCCCGGATGCGCTCCGCTATGACTTCTCGCTCGTATTGCGCAAAGGTCATCAGGATATTCAGCATCATGCGTCCGGCGGAAGTCGAGGTGTTGATGTCCTGGGTTACCGAAACAAAGCTGACATTATGCTGCTCGAGAAAATCCGCCATGTTCATAAAATCAAGCAACGAACGGGAAAGCCGGTCCAGTTTGTAAACGACAATGATATCGATTTTTCCGGCCTCCACATCGGCGAGAAGTTGTTTCAGCGCCGGACGGTCGGTGGTGCCGCCGGAAAAGCCGCCGTCATCGTAATGCCCGGGTAGAATCTGCCAGCCGTTATGCTTCTGGCTTCGGATGTAATTCTCCGCCGCTTCCCTTTGCGCGTCCAGCGAATTAAAATCCTGATCCAGTCCCTCTTCATGGCTCTTCCGGGTATATATAGCGCAACGTTTAATCGTAATATCTTCCATAGTTGTTTCCTGAATATGTTATTTCTTGGTTGTTTTACCACATTTGAAAAAAGTGATCCCGTTCCATTTCGTACCGGTAATTTTTGTCGCAATCGCCGACAGGGAACGATATATCTGCCCTTCATACTCGTAGCCTTGCTCCCGGACGATCACCTCGTATTTATTGCCGTGCCAGTGCCGGATGAGTCTGGTTCCCGGCAGAACATTGCCAGTGTGTGTTTTGTTCGGCAACCCGGCCTTTTCTTTGGCCGACAACTTACCGGCTTCTATGTCCATGTAATATTTCAGCTTACGTTGGGCATCTTCCGGCATACCGCCGTAGAATAACTCCTGTACCCGGAACGCCAGCCGTTTTTTCATGAACACCGGTCCGTATCCGGGCGGCTCGGTACCATACAGATCCAGCCACTTTTCATGAAGTTCTTCTATCGGCATCCTTTGGATGGCCTGTAGCTGACGCAGGACCGAGGTGCGGTTTCTGTCTTTAATCATTGCTCTACTCCTGTGTATTCGAATTTGCCGCGTTCTTCGGATTTTTTGATGGGAAGTTGGCGGTCGGTTTTCTTGAGATTGCGCTGAATAGTGCTTGAGAGGGAGAGGTGCGGGGTTTTACCGGGACCGGGTTCCCAGAGGTTCGCTTCGATCATGGCCGCGATGATTTCTTTGACGTTCATCGGTTTGCCGGAACGTTTGAGGGTTTCAATCGCGGCCTCCAACATACTCAAACCTTGTTTGCTTGAGGCGGATTTTACGGGTTCCGCAGACTCTACCGAAGCTCCCTCCGTTTCCGGCAGGATGAACCTTGTCGGATCGTTCACCGGGAAAGTGCGGCCTTTGGCGGTTTCGACGAGCCAGCCTTTGGCGGTCTGGGCTTTTACGGTTAC
>MDTD01056456.1_pt1 | contig 11056 bp, 8 predicted proteins | sample 811221 | NCBI WGS metagenome assembly MDTD01 (sample SAMN05326646, study PRJNA326480) | marine metagenome | isolation source: seawater | place: Pacific Ocean: South West | collected 2011
CGATATCGAGTTCGAAGAAATTCAGATTGCATTGTACCAGGACAACACTGCTGAGAAGCTTGGCCCTTATTCGCCTTCACTAAAGGTACCAGTCCTACTTCACAAAGATACCACTGTTTGGGATTCTTTAGCCGTCTGTGAATACATCTCGGAGCAGTTGCTCGGCGGCTCTGGTTGGCCGGTCAGTCCGAAACGTAAAGCCAGTGCGCGCTCTATCAGCGCAGAAGTACACTCCGAATTTCCCCAGCTTAAACAAGAGTGGCCGATGAACTGTAAAGCAAGCTATCGACTCACTCCCTCCGACAAACTGATAAATGAGATTGCGCGCATAGACGCCATCTGGAGCTACACACGTCGACGAGACGGGGTAAATGGAAACTATTTATTTGGCCGATTTTCTATTGCCGACTGCATGTTCGCCCCAGTGGCAATAAGCTTCGACGCTTACAGGGCCGAACTAAGCGAAGACGCCCACACCTATATGCAGAACTTGCTGGACAACCCTTTCGTCCATCAGTGGAAAACCTTAGGCCAGCGTGAGAAGGAAAAACTTGCCGTGGCCTTTGCTAGCTAATCATGAACCCGTTCAGGTAGATCGATATTCTGTGGAGATCTTTGGGGCTTCTGGCCGCTTTTTGTGTCAAAGCCAAAGCGAAATTGTTGGTATAGCGCGACTGACATATCGGAAAATCTAGAAGATCTTGGCGCAGATCAAAGCAAGGCTCTTGAATTCGAAATTTGGGAAGCTTAACCAGAGCCCGATTTAGTTCAGTGAGTTCGGTTTCGCTTGAACACAATGGTGGGCAATTCCACTATAGCCGTCCAGGTAAAACCGATCTTAAGCTGTCGGCCATCTCTGTCAGCGCGCTTTCTGTCATATCCCAATTCATACAGGCGTCGGTTACGGATACGCCGTATCTCAGCTCCTTTAGATCAGCCGGTATTGACTGATTGCCGTGATGAATATTGCTTTCTAGCATAGCTCCAATAATCGAGCGGTTTCCTTCCAAAATCTGGTGCGTCATGTCCTTCAGTACCAAGGGCTGTCGATCAGGGTTCTTGCCAGAGTTAGCATGGCTGCAGTCGATCATTATATTCTGGCTAACGCCTCCATGCTCTAAAGCCTGTTCACACTGAGCCACGTGAGCGCTATCGAAGTTAGGCCCCTGACTGCCACCGCGCAGGACCACGTGTGCGTAGGGGTTGCCACGAGTAGTCACCACCGATACTTGGCCGTCACCGTTGATACCCAGAAAGCGGTGAGGGCTTGAAACAGACTGCATTGCATTGATCGCCACCATGAGGCCGCCATCTGTTCCATTCTTGAACCCTACCGGAGAAGACAGGCCGGAGGACATCTCACGGTGAGTTTGCGACTCAGTGGTGCGCGCACCAATCGCTGACCAAGCAATCAGGTCCTGTAAATACTGCGGTGAAATTGGGTCTAGTGCTTCTGTTGAGGTTGGAAGCCCTAGGTTGGCAACATCTAAAAGCAACCTGCGTCCGATTCTCAGCCCCTCTTCAATTTGGAACGAGTCATCAAGGTGCGGATCGTTAATCAGCCCTTTCCATCCGATTGACGTTCTCGGTTTTTCAAAATAGACGCGCATCACCAAATATATAGTGTCAGCCAGCTTAGGCACCAATACTTTCAGTTTGTGCGCATAATCGATCGCGGCTTGGGGGTCATGAATGGAACATGGCCCGACCACGACGAAGAGACGGTGATCTTTCCGATCGAGTATATCAAAGATAGTTTGCCGAGCCTGCTGCACGGTTTCCAAGGCATGCCCCACCAGCGGTAGCTCGGCTTTGAGCATTTGCGGTGTGATAAGTGGATTGTTGGACTGTACGTTTAAATTTTCTGTCATCACGGTCATGACTAGTATCGTAACGCCTCAGTTCGTTTCTGATCGCCTGGCCAAAAATCGCGGCATATCTTGCGTTTCTGATCTGTAAAACTGTTCCAGCTGACGCTTTTTTGCGCGATCCTCAAGCAGGAGAAACGCAAAAAGGCGGCAATGATAGCAGAATGTTAATTACGAAGTCATTTCGTGGATAATGCCAATAGAAAAGTTAACGCTTGGCAAGGAGCAGACTCCAAGATGCAGATTACTCAAGAGTTTGATGGCGGCAACATCGTCGCCCTAAGAAGCAAAAACGCTGATGAAATATGTCTAGAAATCCGACACGACCAGTTTTCTAGCTTCTATCAGTGGTTCTACTTTCGGCTCAGCGGCGCGAAAGATGCGCCTTGTCGGATCAAGATTCTGAATGCAGCATGCGCTGCCTACCCTGATGGCTTCCGAAATTATAGGGTTTGTTACTCTTACGACCGTGAACGCTGGATGCGGCATGACACTTGCCTGGTCGATGGCGTCTTATCAATTGATTTTGTGTCCAAACACGATGCCGTATACTTCGCATACTTCGCCCCCTATACGATGGAGCGCCACCATCGACTCATAGCCGAAGCCCAGACCGTCGAGCACTGTTCTCATCAACTCCTTGGACAAACGCTGGACGGACAGGACCTTGATCTTCTCCGCTTCAGTCTGGAGTCTGAAGCCAGCAAAAAAGCCAAAAAAAAACAGTGCTGGTTAATAGCGCGTCAACATCCCGGTGAAACCATGGCAGAGTGGTGGATGGAGGGCGCCATCAGGAAAATGCTAAATGATCAAGACAGCCTCACCCAGAAAATTCTCCAGTCGTGCGATCTCTATCTCATTCCTAATATGAATCCTGACGGAAGCCGACGTGGGCATCTACGAACGAACGCTGCTGGTCGCAACCTCAACAGGGAATGGGAGAGCCCCTCAATGGAATCAGCGCCGGAAGTATTTCTAGCTAAACAGGCCATGGCGCACACCGGCGTTGACTTTTTTCTCGACGTCCACGGTGATGAATCGCTGCCTTACTGTTTTATAGCTGGCACTGAAGGGCTATCCAACTGGACTCTGGCACATCAGGCGAAGCTTGATTATTACCGAGAACAACTTGCCACATTGAATTCGGATTTTCAGACTGAGTATGGCTATGCGTCTAAGAAGCCGGGCGAGGCGAATATGAGCATGAGCACCGCCCAGACGGCCTTACTGTACGGCTGTCTTGCGATGACCCTGGAAATGCCGTTCAAAGACACAACCGCAACGCCCGATCCGATTTTTGGCTGGTCGCCTGCGCGGTCAAGCAAGCTAGCAGAGTCTTGCTTACAAGCCATGATTGATTATCTGCGCTGGAACGACAACGCCTCGACTTAGTGACGTCTTAGGAGCTCGTCAGACCTTATGATCGAACTTGATATCTAGCTCGTGAGACTCATGCGCCATTACATTAATGGAGTCGTCAATAGCCAAGTTATCATTTCCCGCATCGGCACCTTGAGATCGGCCATGCTTCGTGCGGCGTATAGCTACGAAACCCTGAGCCGAGTTGTCGATCGTTGGGATCCGGATGGCTAATTGCTTCCAAGGGATAATCTGGCATGGCGCTCGAATGGGAGTACTCTGCGCCAGCGACAGCAGGTTCGAGCTTCGTTTAAGACTCTGCTGGTTTAATGTTACAGCGAAGGGCGCGCCCATTAGGCGCAACACTATCACCTTCATTGTGAAAAGGCCCCCGGGCAGCCGGGGTCCTCGTGACAGGGTATAGACCAAATACGGAGTGCTATTTTGGCAATTCACAGTGAAAACGCCTCGATCTATCGCATCGGTGAAACCAAAATTGACGCATTTAGTTAAAGTGTGTAGAACCCAGAGCCCTAAAGACGACAGTTTAAAACAAACTGCCTTAATAAGGCTCACGTTACAGCGAGCCGTCGACCCTCAAAGCATCAAGGCCAACTATATGAAACGACTCACCCGGAACCTTATACTGGTTTTTCTTAGCAGCTTGCTCAGCTCACTGGCTTACCCGCAGGATCTTTATACGATTCTAGAGTTGGCCCTAGAAAATGATCCCACATTAAAGCAGGCCGAGGCCCAATATCGAGCAAACCGCGAGAACCTGAGCCAAAGTCGTTCCGCGCTGTTACCCAGCTTTGGTGCCGGGGGCAGTACGTCTCGTGTGACTTCAGGTCCAGCGAATGACGTCTTCCGAGACTTTCCCGACCCAATTACTGGCGCTATCAGAAGTGTCTTAGCGCAGCCACGCCATAGTTACGGGAATGGCCTTAATAATCACGGATGGGGGGTGAACCTTAGCCAAAGTGTGTTGAACCTCGCCAGCTGGTATACCTTCCAAAGCGCCCAAGCCAACGATCGCGCGGCTGCGGTGAATCTTGCCGCACAGGAGCAGGACTTGATTATGCGTGTGGCCATGGCCTACTTCGATGTGCTTCGCGCTCAGGAGCTACTAGCCACTAACTTGCAGGAAGAAGAAGCCGCGCTGCGATCACTTGAACAAACAAGGCAACGTGAAGAGGTTGGCCTGGTCGCCGTTACTGATGTATTCGACAGCCAAGCCGCCTACGACCTCGCTCGGAACACTACTATCCTGCAGCGAGACCAGTTGCGAGCCCGATTTGAGGCACTTGAGGCTATTACTGGGCAGCCACATGGTGACATCGACGAATTACGTGCTGACTTCCCAATTATCGAGGTCGACGGCAGACTGATCGAATGGGAAGATCAGGCCGAAGAAAACAGCCTGGCTATTGCCGCGGCTAGACACAATCTTGAAGCCTCGCGGAAAAACTTGCGCGCCCGGAAGGCAGATCGACTTCCTACGGTAGACTTCCTCGGACAATACGGCCACAACGTAACCGCTCCAATTGTCAGCCAAGGTATTCAGATTGGCGGCGGAGCGTTCGACAGGACCTCACTAGCGTTAAGCATCAATATTCCGATTTATAGCGGTGGCGCCGTAAGCTCACGCCGCCGACAGGCCGAGCAAAATCTTGTTGCGGCGCAAGAGTCGCTTGAACTAACAAAGCGTCAGCTGACTCAGAATATTCGCAATGCTTATCGGCGGGTTAACACCGATGTGCTCGTTATCGCGCAGAGACAGCAATCCATTGATTCAGCGCAGCTGGCCTTAGATGCAACCGAACTTGGTGCGGAGGTTGGCACCCGCAACATTGTTGAGGTTCTGCGAGCCCGAGAAAACCTTTACCGTGCTCTCAGACAATATGCCGACGCACGATTCAATTATGTGCTGGACACACTGGTTCTCAAGCAAGTTGCCGGCATTCTGACCCCTGACGACATTATTGCCTTAAATGAGTGGTTACAGTCTGAAGGCTAGCAAGTCTGAAAGCTTACCCGTGCTTGAAATCGGTTTGAAAATAGGGCCACTGAATCGCCCTTTTTAGTTGCCGGCATCATAAAAGGCTCACCAGCGCGGTCCACCGTGGCTTGCTCTATAGTTTTTGCCAAACCGACACCTGCGCGATGATATATTCGTACTTTCTTCGGTGCTCTCGGATCATGAAGGGCAGATCCTCTTCGTGCACAAGCTCGAAACCAGGAAGACACTCCCCAAGCGCCGCAAGCGTCGCCGCGCTGTCAGCGCCATCTAGAAAATTCCCCGGATCGGTGTACTGCGCCATCCAAGTGTTGGGAGAACTGATAACCAGAATTCCGCCTGATCTCAGGTAACGATCAGAGCCAGTAAATTGCTGCAGGCAATCGTAAGGCGCCGACAAGCGGCACATCAGATTACTGAGCAAAATGGCGTCGAAGTGCTCATCGGTATTTATCGCAGTCACGCGAGCCAGGTTACTCGCATCACCTTCCACAAATCCAATTCGCTCTCGGTCGATCTGGGCGTCAATAGTTACATCCAATGTTGTGTAATGTGCACCGGTTTCCCAACGACGGTATTCCAAAGATTGTTGCTGCCTCAAGTGTTCAGCGGTGCGAACAAAGACATGACTGTAATCAAGTCCAATTACAGATTCAAAAGTCCTCGCCAGTTCAAAGGTAGAGCGGCCCACCGCGCAGCCAAGATCAAGCGCCTTCACTTTTTTTTGAGCAAACTGATTTATCAGTTGAACAGTGCGGTCAATTAAGTTCACCACAGACGGAAACTCAACACGCGTCGCCAAGACCTCGTCCTGTTGTTCTGCCTGGGAGCCAAAGTGGAACAACAGGTACTGATCCACTAGTTCATCGGTGTCATACTTGTCTTCTTGCTTACGTTCGGTACCGTTGTCGAGCACAACTCTGAAACCGGCATGCTGAAAGAAATGAGGCCGAAAATGAAATCGCGACCAAATGCTGGCCTCGTCACCCGTGCTGATGAACGAGCCTCCGAGGATCATCTGGTGCTCTCCATCGAAACAGGGTGTACTGAAATCAGTGTAGAACGGATGAATCTTAAATTCCGGCAGGGGGTGAAACGGATCTTCGCACCATTGCCAGACATTTCCAAAAGTATCGTGAAACCCACGCTCGTTGGGGCTGAGCGCGTCAACAGCACCCTCACTCCCAAAACACAAGTTATGATTGAATGCGGGGCTTCGGCTTTGCGCCATTACCCTATCGAGCTCAACCTGCTCCGTCGCGCCGGACTCCCATGTGACAGCCGCCCCAAGATCCGAGTCTCGAATCGCAAGATGCTCGCTCTCTTGCAACAGACGATAGGCCATCTTTAAATCGTCATGCTCGGTGAGCCAGGCACAGTAAGCTTTTGCCTCGTAGTAATTGACGACAGCTGGCCAACTCCACTGCATGGGTATCTCACTGAAGGTAGTGCGCAGTTTGTAGCGATTAGACCCAGCCGGGCCATCCTGCACCCAAAAAGTTGGCCACTTCACATTTCTGAACTGACGCCATCTCCAGCCGGATTCGGACCAATAGCGACGCTGCTCATAACCTCCGGCTTTGACAAACCGGTAATACTCCCCGTTGCTGATGAGATACTTACTGGCCTTGAATGGGCTAACTTCACGCTGGTCCTGCCCATACTCGTTGTCCCAGCCGAAAGTTGGCCAATCGTTCGGCTTGCCGAGACTGACACGGGTCAGTTCCACCTCTAGTAATTCGTTTTTCGGGTAATCGACACTTTCGATAGGGTCATAGTTCTGCGCTTTTGGCGCTGATAACCAGTTTGGCCAGATGTCTGGCTCCTTAACGTATTCCAGCGGCAACTCACGAATCAGAACCGATGAGGTTTCCAGATGGATCCGCTCATGTTCAAACCCCATGGCCAATGACCATGCTGGCGAGGCCATGGTGATCGGCTTGTCCAGCGAGGGATGATTCCGAATTACATGCCGCACCAGGTTATAGACCGCACTGCGGTATTGTCTAACCCGATCCAGTTCCGGCCAGAGATCCTGTTCGCCATCATGCAGATCATCCCAGGTCATTTCATCAACGCCGGTTTCAAACAGCAGTTCGAATTCCTGATCCACAGGATCTTCTATTAAGCCACTAACCAGCATTTTGTTTACGTAAAAACACACCGGATGAGCGTAATAAAAAACCAGTGGATGGCGTGTTTTGTGATAAGGCCTGACATAATAAGCTTCGTCTCGAGCCAGGCTAGAAAACAGCTGTTCGGTCAATGCCCAGGTGTTCTCAAAATACTCAAGCACGGCCTCGCGACCGGACGCGAGATTGAGCAGGGGAAGGGAGCCGGCATGGGAAGAAGCTGAAGCGGGGCGGGTGTAGTTTTGCCGCGGTTCCCGCAAATGTTGCTGGATAGACATGATTCACCTTCGGAAGACTGTCTTAGTAATCGTTGGTGCTCAGCGTGTGGTAATGCCGCCAATCAAACTGCGACTGAAACCGCATCTATTCACTCTGTTAACACATACTGCGAGCGAGCCATATTCGGTTAGAATACGAACCTGCTGGGCCACAATGCACGCCCAGAGACACGCACCATAGGGGATTCGCTGTGCAAAGTAAATTACCGGGCACCGAGACAACAATATTTACGGTCATGTCAAGGATGGCCCAAGACTATAATGCCATAAATCTTTCTCAGGGGTTCCCAGATTTCGATTGTCCCGCGCGATTAAAAGATCTGGTGTCTCACCATCTCCAAGATCAAAAGAATCAGTATCCTCCGATGGCCGGCATACCGGCTTTGCGACAAGCAATTAGTGCGAAAGTGCATACGCTTTATGGCTTTGCTGCGGATCAGGAGACTGAAGTCACGGTGACCTCCGGTGCAACCGAAGCGCTGTTTGATGCAGTGCAGGCGGCCGTTCAGGCCGGCGACGAAGTCATTATTTTCGATCCGGCGTACGATTCCTATGAGCCAGCCATTCTGATGGCGGGCGGCAAACCCGTTCGTATACCCCTGAGATTACGGGACTACTCGATTGATTGGGACCGGGTCGCGGACACACTGACGCCTAAAACAAGACTCATCATCATCAATACTCCCAATAATCCATGCGGGGTGACGCTTGCGCATCACGATCTGGACTCTCTTGCAGAAATCATCAAAGACACCGAAGTTCTTGTGCTATCCGACGAGGTTTATGAGCACATGGTGTTCGACGAAAAGCAGCATCTCAGCGTGTTGAGCCATCCACTGCTCAAAGAACGGAGCTTCGCCGTATTTTCATTTGGTAAGACCTATCACGCCACCGGCTGGAAGCTGGCCTACTGCATTGCCAGACCCGCCCTAACTGAGGAGTTCAGAAAAATTCACCAGTTCGTCACTTTCACGACGACCAGCTTTTTGCAGTATGCCATTGCCGATTTCATGCACGAGTGCCCTGAACACGCAGTTGAGCTGTCCTCCTTCTATCAGGCAAAACGAGATTACTTTTGTGCTTTGCTGCAAGACTCAAGGTTCAGCTTCACCCCCTCGAAAGGCACCTATTTCCAACTCGTGGAATACAGTGAAATCAGCAACAAAAATGACATAGCTTTTGCGAGAGAATTAACTCAAGAGAAAGGCGTGGCCGCGATTCCACTCGCTCCTTTTTACGGCGAGGCGCCCGACGCACGAATCGTCAGGTTCTGCTTTTGCAAGGAAGACAGCACACTAGAACGCGCCGCTGAAATTCTTTGCGCGCTTTGAAGATGTCGGAGCAATATTACAAAAACCTCGCCGGTACCATCAAAACATGGGGCCATGAGCTCGGCTTCGCACAGCTCGCAATAAGCGACATCGACCTTGGCAGCTATCACGATAGCTATCGACAGTGGCTTCGCGAAGATTGCCATGGCGATATGGCATACATGGCCAACAACATCGATAAAAGACTTTACCCACAGCAACTCGTTGAAGAAACCTGTCGTATCATCTCGGTTCGCATGGACTACGCAAAAGTTACAGATAATTCACTTTCTCCACTCTCCGAGACCAACACAGCCTACATTGCCCGTTACGCAAGGGGCCGGGACTACCATAAAGTCATGCGCAAGCGTCTGCAAAAGCTTGCAAATAAAATTAATTCAGAGGTTGGCCAGTTTGGCTACCGCGCGTTCGTTGACAGTGCGCCAGTTCTTGAGCGAGCGTTGGCGGAGAAGGCAGGCCTAGGATGGATTGGCAAGAACACAATGCTGATCAACAAGAACGCGGGCTCCTGGTTTTTCCTTGGCGAGCTATTCACTGATCTGCCCCTGCCTGTCGACAAGGCTGCGACGAATCATTGCGGCAGCTGCAACGCCTGCCTCGACGTTTGCCCCACCAAAGCCTTTATCGCACCCAACAAAATGGATGCGAAGCGATGCATCTCTTATCTTACCGTTGAACTCCGCAGCAGTATCCCAGTCGAGTTTCGCCGGGCGATGGGAAATAGAATATTCGGCTGCGATGATTGTCAGCTGGTCTGCCCATGGAACAAATTTACCCAAGTAAGCCATGAACGCGACTACTCACCCCGACATGCTCTTGATCGTGCGGCTCTTCTAGACCTGTTTCAGTGGAGTGAACAAGAATTTCTGGAACGCACTGAAGGCTCCCCGATCCGACGAATTGGCTACGATTGCTGGCTGCGCAATCTGGCGATCGGCCTGGGTAACGCAGAATATTCGCCAGAGCTGGTTGCTGCTTTGCAAGCCAGGAGAGAGTCAGCGAGCCCGATGGTTAGAGAGCATATTGACTGGGCGCTGGAGCAGCATGCGGAGACCAAACCGCAAACTACACTGCCAGAAAATGCTCCCGGTAGTAAATCAGCTCGTTTACAGAGTCCTTGATGTCTTCCATGGCCTGATGTGTGGCCCTTTTTTGTAGTCCGGCCTGAATTGAGGGCTTCCACCTCTTGACCAGCTCCTTAAGTGAACTTACATCCAGATTGCGATAGTGAAAGAACGCCTCCAACTCTGGCATATAGTTCGCGAGAAACCGCCGGTCCTGACAGATGCTGTTGCCGCACATCGGGGACGCATTTTTTTCTGAGTACCGCGATAGAAAGTCGAGGGTCTGCTGCGCAGCGACCGCTTCGTCCATCGTGCTGCTTTTTACGCGATCAATCAGGCCAGATTTGCCATGATGATGCTGATTCCATTCATCCATAGCCGCCAAACTTTCATCACTTTGCTTAACTGCGATAACAGGACCTTCAGCCAAAATGTTCAGCTGGACATCGGTGACCAGCGTCGCTATTTCGATGATGCGATCAGTGCTCGGTTCCAGTCCTGTCATCTCTAGGTCAAGCCAAATCAGATTCTGAGATTTATCCATGTGTGTTTCCTTGGGCCTAGCGCCGAGAGGACAGTGTATCAAGCTCACCGGGCTCCAGCGATGACGGCCTGCAAGTTATATGTTGAAAGACATTTCAACCATAGCGTCTAATCGCCAGCCGTTCGGCGTCATGCGCCGACAATAGGTCAGCTCGGCATGAGACCGCGTTTCTTGCGGGCCGACTGATTGATGGCTTGTTTATAAGATCTTCCATCATTCTTGTCTCGGGCACGCCGCTGCCCCAATTTCGTTGCATTTAGTGCCTGCTCACGCATCAGCCTGTCATAGTTCTGTAGTCGGCGTAGTTCCAGCGTCCCAGCAGTAATTGCGCCCTGCACCGCGCATCCCGGTTCAGAACTGTGGCAGCAATCGTTGAACCGGCACTGTCCAGAGAGTAACCCAATGTCAGCGAACGTAGCGGCGATGCCATCTTCCATATCAACCAGCTGAAGTTCGCGCATAC
>MDTD01187439.1_pt1 | contig 11055 bp, 5 predicted proteins | sample 811221 | NCBI WGS metagenome assembly MDTD01 (sample SAMN05326646, study PRJNA326480) | marine metagenome | isolation source: seawater | place: Pacific Ocean: South West | collected 2011
CATTTGTCGCAGGAATGGATGCACTGGTTGAGTTTGATCCATTCTTCTATGAATTGGATTTGTACATCAATCTCAGTGTTCGAGTTGGCCGATTGAAGGCTGGAATTGGTGCTGATTTGCACATTGAAGGTCCGAAGATGAGAGGTATTGCAGAGCTTGAAGTTCTTTTTGTCAAATTCAAGGTGCAGTTCGGCAGTAACTCTTCAAAACCACCTCAACTAAGCCTCAAGGAGTTTGTACACAAACACATTCGGCAACTACCTTCGGATCAAACAATGAAACAGGTGTCAAGTTGGTTGAATTCGGATGATGCGCATACAACAACGATGGTTGAGGGAATCATCCGTTCCAAAGAACAAGATGAAGCGGACATGGGCAAGATGATCAATCCATATCTTGTAGGACCTGAATTTAGTCTTTCGATTGCAAGCAAATTCCCAAGTTCAACGTCCATCTTCATGGGTGGATTGAGAACACGTGGCAAGAATCCAAAGGGAGATATTATTCCATCGGATTCGATGGTCTTGTTCCCTGTTGGTGAAGATAGCATAAGTCCAGTGACCAAGATTCGTCTCTATGATGTTGATAACCAAAATACCGAGATTACGAATCTTCCTGGTCTTGATTACATCCCTTCAATGGGAGGTTTTGCACCTTCTACTTGGTCGAAGGATGGAAAGAATTCAAACAAGGCCGCTCAATTCTTCATGAATGGTGGCCTCATGAAGGCAACTTCTTCGTTTGAGGATGGAGGCCAATGCATCGCATTTGAAGGCAACATTGAACCATGTGAAATGGATATGCATCTGCCGCTTGAAGAAGATGATTCTGCTCTCAACTCCATGGTTGGAGGATTGTCCGGAGTAACCGTTGATACAACAAAAATAGGAGTTGGCCTCATCGAATCTCTCTTAACCGATACAACGGTAACGACGAATGCGAAGATGTTCAAAGAGGAAGTGGAGAAGAACGGAAGTTTTCGGAACACTGACCAAATGAATATCGAATTAGGTACGAGCGGGGTGAAAGGTTGACGAGCAAACCAATCACAATGCGCCGTATTTATGGAATGCGGGCTGAGCCTCGAGTGATTTCTATTGCGGGTGTTCGTGAGGTCGACGATGGCTCAATCGATGTCGACATTATCGATGACGGTATTCCAGATGAGGTTGTTCTCAACGATCCAGAAGTTGTGAACTCCGTTCTCATGAGGGCAGAGATGATCGATGACAGAAAACCTGTAGGTCATACAACAGTCCACAAGGTCAAAGACGCACAAGAAGCAATCCGTATGATACCACCTTCAATCGCAGAATCAACTCGAACCACAACGCTGAGAGGAGGTGTTCGTGAAAATCTGAGGCCAACGATGAAAACAATCAACAGAAATCCATCATCAATTGATGATCCTGCAGATTTAGCAGGTTTGTCGAAGGAATTGAATGGAGATGGATTAATCGTTGAATCGGGCCGCTCAATTATTGTGAAATTACATCAAAACGATTCAAGAGAATTCACTCTCTCCTATCGTGGTTCGCAAGCAATGAGAATTGTTGCTTATGATGATGCAGGCAGGCCACTTCTCGATATTGATGTTCTTCCGTCCGAGAAGCAAAATACGTTGCATCTTCCTGTACAATCTGACTATCTCGCTGTGACTGGATATGGAGGGAATGAAGGAATGTTTGATACCGAGAATCAAGATTCTGGTTCACTTTCATTGAATTATTCGACGGATGATACAGCTGGTGTTGGTTTCCACCCAAGGACTCGACTCGTATCATCTCCAATTGGGTATCTTTGTCGCGGAGGATTGGTAACGCTCAGCAGAACAGGCTTAGGTGACAAGCAATGGATTCATGCTGTAGATGCCCTTAAGTCAACCAAAGTTGCATCATTCTATACTTCTTCCAATATTACGACATTCGCCATTGTGCATGCCCATGAAGATATTCCGTCAATTGAAACACAAGGTTTGGAGATTGTTTCCGATGCTTACCTCATTCAAGGAAAGGCACTTTCAATCTCAATTTGGCCTGTTCGTCGTTCAAGTGAATCGTCTGTATGTAAGATTTCAACATCGTTCAATGAAAGCGGTTCTCTTCATTCGATGATTGGATTGGTCGGTCATCATGGTGAATGGATTGAGTTCTTCAAATCACGAGATTGGACGACGATCATCGAGGAGGGTGCCATCTGTGGGCGTGGTGAATCCGTTGTGCAATTATCGAGTAGCAATGATTCAGTCAAACTCAAGAGCGCTGAGGAACTATCACCAGTTCTGAAAGAAATGAAGAAAGCTGAAGTCAAGTCCCCCCGATTCGATTTGGGTTCGATTATGGTCGGTGAAAAACTCGTCCAAAGCATAGCGAAATTTGCTGCTGATGATGAACAAGATGCGCTTGTCTTCAAAATGTTGTCAGGTCCAGAGAAGGCCTCAATATCGCCCGATGGTGAACTCGTTTATGCTCCTGGAAATGAAGAAGTTGGATTCTTTGAAATCGTTGTCCAAGTTTCCGATAAAGGAGGCATTGGCGGCAATGCGATTTTCTTTGGAATGGTTGTTGGTGAAAACACTCGTCCATATTGGGTAGGTGGTGAATGAAATGTCTGTAGGCAATCCTCCGCCAGCTCCACCAGTAGGAGAGTACCGATTGTTCGATCGTGTTCTCGGCCCTCTTACAGCAGGAAAATACAAACTTGAGATTGAGCAAACGGTAGGTGCTGAAGAAGGTACAGTCTCACGTTACTTCAACGTAACAGGACCTCGTTGGGGCCTTGAGGCGACCGAGGTACATGCAGTCTACCCCCCAAGAAATGAGCAAAACGCTACGACGGATAGTCATGTTCCATTTATCACGCTTCAAAGGCGTTCTTTACCATGGGAGAGGGACGTGCTTCTCGATGGAGAATCCATTCCCGATTATCGAACGTATGCTCAGATGACGGATGTCGCTCGAAAGTATCCATGGATGGCTCTTCTTATCTTCAAGGAAGATGAATTGATGAATGGGGATCAACTTGGTGTGTTCAAAGGTGATGAAGGGCTCTGTCTTGTCAATAGCAAGAACGGTATTCCTGGAATCTTTGCCCATTGGAATCAGAGTAAAAGAGACGCGTTTGGCATTGACTCAAGCATGGATGAAATGACCGTTGATGCAATCCGTGTTCGGACTTCAACCCTACGTTCTATAGCGCCAACGCTCGAAGAAGTACTTCTTCTTGCTCATGCTCGTCAAGTGAACCCTCAAGATAAGGAACAGTGTGGATCTGATGAAGATGGTTGGTTTTCTGTTGTACTTGGAAATCGAGTGTTGAAACCAGATCAAAAATATCATGCCTGTCTTGTATCGTTGGAAGGTCGTCTTTCGGAGAACATACTGCCCACAAATCCACCAATCGTTCGAAAATTTACACGCACAACTGCGAATAAAGCGGCTGCGATGTTGATGGCAAATGTCGGATTGCCTCCAATAAAAAGTAATGAGAAAGCGCCGAAAGAGGTGAAAGGTGGAGGAGGCTTCACTCCAATCAATACGCCGAATGTCTACACAAATCTCGTACTTCTCCATCATTGGACGTTCAATAGTTCACAGACAAATGGAGATTTCCAATCGAGGATGGAGAATCTCAAGGTTCGAGTTGAATCCTCGACTCGAAGCGGCGTCAACGATGGAGACATTATTCCAATCAACGATGTTGATCCGACAAAGGATACAATTGAACCTCTCTTGTTGGGTACGGACTCAGTACCTGGATTGACGGCGAACAGTTACTTGTCGACGACGATGCACGGCTCGGATGGATTAAGTGAAGACGTACTTTATCGCGGGCCTCTTGTAGCTTTCTCTGAGCAAAGAAGCATACGAGATTTGCCTTACGCTAATTCAGATGCAGCCTTAGCAATCATCCAAGAACTTGGCATATGGGATATATCTCATGCATCTGCATTCGAATTAGGCCGTCTACTTGCTCTCGGAGATGGGAAATTCATGAAAGCAATGAAAGCGTGGGTTGCAAACGATATTAGGGAAGAACAACGACAAGAAGTGCAAGAGAAGATAGATTCGAAAGGCTTCTCAGTTTCCATGCTTAATCAACGACTTGAATCCATAAAGAATCAATCAAATATTCGAAAGTTGAGAACTTCTCGAATCGATTTGGGACGAATGTCTCTTTCAACAACCACGCAGCCACGAACCGGTACAGATCTCGGTGATCTCTATCTTCAACTCTCATCGGAAGGAGGTGGTTCTTCTGATAGTTGACAATACGGCAGTTTTGACTGCTCAGGCAGTTGACGTTTCAACGACCGATTTGTTCGCATGGAGAAAAGTGATTAACACGCTTGAGAAACAATTTGCAGGTAATGAATCAAAATCTCAAACGATGCGCTGGCTTACAAGACTCAGATTGCTTGAAGCAGTTCCATTCCAATATCTTGTTCCGACCGAGGATATGTTACCAACAGAAACGATTCGATTCTTCCATATCGATCGAAACTGGGTCGATGCATTGATCGATGGGGCAATCAGTGTAACGTTAACTTCAACACGAGAAAAGCATTGGCTCCTGGAAGAAATTGATGGCAAATCACGTTACACCACGATGATGGAAGACCTTGATTTGGCTGAAAATCTAGCGGATGAATATCGGAATTACATCTCCATGCAATCCAATTCAAGCCTTGGAACAAAAGCAGCAGGAGGCCGATTAACTGGATTCCTGTTCAGAAGTTCAATCGTTCGCGATTATCCCGGTCTTGAAGTTCAAGGATATCGCAGTGAAAGTGGAACGCCTTGGCAAGATCAAAAGCAATTGAGCATCCATCGATTCTCTCGACTTTCTGAAACTGTCATTATGGTTGTTTTCAATGGCTGTCCAACCCACATACGGTTTCAAGAACCTGCAGAAGGGATTCGAATCGGTGTTGATGGTGATTCAAGTCAATTTGAATTAAAATTAAAGCAACCCGATGGGCAACTCTTACCTTCTTCCGGAACTGGCAATCAATCAAAAATCAATGTGAATAAACGCGATACGGTTGATGAATCCGTTCTGGACATTTTGGGAATGTACAAGTCCCTTGAACAGAAAATTTCAGATGGCGTTTTGGATGGTTCTTTCAGTGATCAAGAAAGTGCACTGATTGCGACACAAATGCTCCAGTATCCATATCAGCAAGACTTCGTTCCTTATGCTCAAATGCAGTCGAATGAACCAACACATCCCCACAAGGATGCAATCAATTGGGGAGGTGATCGTTGATGGCGAGAGGGAATAAGAAGGGTGAAAAGAAAATCACCAAACCTTCAACTTCGGAAACGACGAAGAAGTCATCAAGTCCTTCGAAATCTGTTTCCAAGAGCAGCAAAGGTACTTCTTCTGCTTCTTCGAGTAAAGATAAGTTCCTTGACAAAGCGACTGGAAAAGGTCCGGTTCAAACGACACCTGAGCAATTTTTCAACCAAACATTCGATTCAAACCTTTATCGAAACAGTCGGATTGTCGTTCCTGTTGATTTGCAAATTTATGTTGTTGAGAATCAGGCATCAAAATCTGTGTATGATTTGACCCAAATTTTTGATGATGATGAGCGAGATCGTCCGAGAGAGGGTCAACAACAACTTGCCGAGGGTGTCCACTTACATTGGGCTATGCCTGATGGCCTCATGAAGGGAGAAGAAATTCATGATCCGAACGATGAAGTCGCCGAGGATGTTGATTTGAGCGAAATGTTCGATTTCCCTAAGTTGCCTGATCGTTGGTTGGTCTTGAGGCATTGGACACGATCAAACGGCTCCGGAGCAATAACAGCGTGGGTTATCGATTCTGATAAACAAGAAGTCACACCTCTCAATCTTTGGAGAAATTCAGAATCAACAACGGCCTTGTCTGCTTTAGATGATGGAATCCCCAACAATGGAGATGACATCGGTTGGACAGGAACCTACCACGGTTCTGAAGGAAGATTCACGTTCCATGAGAATCCAGGTCAGGACGTTTCAGGGCCGCTGAGTTACTCCATTACGGGATGGTACAACAATCCCACTGATGATCCTTTAATGTGTGATACAGAAACCACTCGTGGAAAATGGATGGACATGATGGAGGCATTGGGTTGGGAATATCCACAAGATGAGATCGTTGAGATGGTCAATACAAAGACGCCAGTTCAATCAACACCCGTGTTTACTGGAAATCCCAAGGAGACACTTCCAGGGGGGAAGAAGAAATGAAGGGTGCTGAAGTCGAAAATTTAGGCCTTCATTCCACAGCTCACATGGCTGCAGCGAACAAAGAAGTGGGTAAGGGCCATTTGATCATGAAAAATCCTGACGCAGACCCTATTGGTCCGCATTGGCCAAGACAATCATTGTTTGTTGGTCAAAACCACTGTGTTGAATGGAATGGTGGAGGTGGAAAATTTGCATCAAATCAAAGCACAATCAATGAAGCTGATGTTGATGTGGCCCTCGGTCGAAACCCGATTGAGAGTTTTGCAACGGTTCTCGCTGGAGAAATTCCAAATTTATCTGGCATAGAACGACGTCGGGCAGAGGAACTTCTCACAGCGTTTGGATTGGGTGTTTATTCTGAAACGACGCAACCAAACGGTGATGTAGCCCTCGAGACAGCTGTCCACAAGGAGAGTTTTGAGTCGATTCAAGGCGGTGTATTTGAAGATAAACGGAAAGACGATCAAGGAAACGTTCAGAAACAAAATTTTGCAGCTCCGAATTTTTACCAATCACGTGACATCTCGATGATGGTTACCAATTCTCATCGCTCGACAAGGCACGGTGAGGATGGAATTCACGATGAGAAAGGGATGCTCCATTGCCGATTATCGGACAAGGTTTCGGAGTCTTGTGCAAGTAGCCCTCACTTACGCCCCGTTTTACCAAACCATGGAGGCATACCGCCCGAATGCTTTGATATTGCACATGAGGTGTCAGTTCTTGCCTCCTCGCTTCAACACGTCAATAGTCAGGAAACAATCGACCTTCTGATTCGATTTACAACAGGGGAATCCGAGACCGATCTCAGTCAGTTAATGACCAGAGATTACAATTCCTATCAATTGTACACCTATCTTTCTGAACACATACGTTCACCGGTTGCAATGAATGTTTGGAGCCAAGCTTGGATACCTCTATTCGCAGATTGTACCTACGAATTGGCGGAACTTTCCTTTGAAGATTTTGAGTTCATGGATTTGGATTATGAAATCAAGGGAGATGTTTGGAATTCCATCAAAGACGGGACGAGAGATGTCTCCTGGCATACGATCAATCAAGTCTTACCACTGTTCGCAAAGGCTGGTTCAGTTTTGAGCGACCAAGTCAATTCCTACAGGCTCAATGCTGCGAATCAAGCACCTTCAGGTTTAGCAGATTTAGCCATTCAATTGCAAACATACGATGTGTTATCCACTGTTCTAGATATCAACGATGCGATTATGTCAACAGGCCATAATGACTTGATGCATTGTGGCCTTGTTCGATTGAAGCGATTGCTCATTATCGATGCCTTTGGAAATCACATTGAGTTCGATCCTCAAGCTAAGACGCCACAGGTTGCCATGAGTTTAGAATCATCCGATGATTCCGAATTTGCTATTCTACGACCGCGTTCAACGCAACCAATGCGAGTCCTGCTAACACTTGTCAAAGGTGAGGACGAGACGAATACTCCTAAGCGTGCAGGATACGACGTCTCTCCAGTAAGTGCATTCTTACTTCCCGATCATATTGAATGGGCAATGGAGGTGTTTGATGCTCAAGGACAAGGTTCTGGACAATTGCGTGTTGCTCAGCGAGATATTCGCTTGGGAGGATTCCAAACAGGAAGATTACTGTGGGATCCAGCACCAGGTGTCGAGACTGAACTGGGAGCGGCTCCTGACGTAGGTAATTGTCACATCAATTCTATGCTCAATGACTTGATTGAAATTAGTATACAAGATGAGGTAAAATTGCAAGAAGCAAAACGACAACACCCAGATGATGCATTATCTTGGCCAGAAGGTGTGCTTTCATCGTTGATGAGGGCCATCGATACCACACTATGGAATACAGATCCACTTGGTAAAGCGCCTGAGGACCTACCTGCATTATTTTCAGGAAGACCGTTGGCGCTGGTCCGTGCAGAGCTAAGCATCGAAGTGCAAAGTGAGGATGGGGAAGAGACGTCGCACGACACGACACTTGAGGTCAAACTCGGTGACATGGAGCGACTCGTTGATGGTCTTCTAGGATATTATATTGATAATGATTACAGTCGATTTTATTCTGTCCTAACAGATCATGTTGTTTCAGATCCCGAAAATAACCTTCAGCACGAGTACTTGCGGACAGATTCAACAATCGACCTTCGGGTTGGACAGAAGCGCCAGTTGACACTCGTCATGGATCCTCAGTCGGATGTTCATGTTACAACTGGTATCTTGCCGCAGAAAGAAGTCAGTTTGATGCGGGAACACAAGCAGCAACAGCTCGCTCAAATCGCACCAACGTATCGTGCTGGCCCAATGCTGGTCGATCCAACCACAGTTCGAATGCCAGTACCTGATCTCATTTTGCCGACCGAGTGGTCATGGCTAACGAAGAAAGATTCCAACGAATGGGGCGATGACCCCGTCGTTCCTGAGGATGGGAAACCCCATCTCCCTTCAGGACGTATCTCAGCATGGAATGGCTGGCTAAAATTACAGAAAGAGGATGATTAAATGAAGAAAATAATGATTTCAATAGTGGTGATGGTTGTACTTTTGGCACCAATTCTTACTAGCGAGGAGAGCCATATGCTTCCTTCACAAATGAATGTCTCAAGTTCGAGTACAAACCAAGAGTTCATTGAAGTAGGTCAGAATTTCATCTATGCAATAGACAATGCAGGCAATCTCGATCCAAACTCATTGACTATCGCAGACTCGGTGATGGATGATGAAGGTTCAACTTATGTTGCTGGTTTTTTTGAAAGAGATACTGGTTTATTGCTGGGAGAGATTGAGGTCATGAATCAAAACATACCCCCTTCAGGGCAGGGTCGAGATTATTATCCAATCATTGCAAAATTTGATTCCAATGGAGAATTGTTGTGGCATTTTGCGCCCTTGCCTGAACCAGGAATTACCTGTGACAGTGCTAACAGTATTATCCAACAATCTGATGCACATGGCAAAGCAAAGTCTCTTGCACTAGATTGGACACAAACGAAACTGATTATTGTAGGGCAATTCCAAGGTTGTTTCAAAATGGATGCTTCGATTCATTTATTCAATAATGACGCAGATAGTGAAGATGGCTATGTTTTAAACCTCAATGCGATTGACGGAACGCTGGATTGGGTGGAAAGAATTGATACGGATGGGAGCCCGGGTGGGCAAATCCAAGGGTTGTTTTTGAACACCGTTGCAATCGATAAGGCCAATGAGCAAATTTTCGTAGGTGGTTCTGTTCAAAATACGGTTGCTTCACTAGCAACTGCCACTACAAACATTGTGATTGAAGGGGATCAATTAGGCGATGCTTACGTTGCAGCCTTTGATTTATCAGATGGTACGCCATTAACTCATTTTGATAGTTGTATAACGAATGACGGAGGTGGTATCGATTGCAACCCAGGTAATTCGAGAGAACGTGTTGAGACGTTAGATGTTCTTGGGGGTGAATTAATTGCAGGAATTGAAGTGTTTACGAAAGGAGGTGGTGGTGGCATTGTTTCTATTGAACTATTTGATTCGCAATTTGTAGATCATATGGATCAAACAAGCTCAATCTATGGCTGGAAATTTGAAACATCATCATACGCTTCAGCACTAAATGCCCCTCCACTCAATTTTGGTTTGATCCCTCGAGATAATCAAGAGATTATAACTTCATATCGTACTGGTAGTGACGTCTTATTTTTGGTAGATGGAATGCTAGAGGATGTCGCAATAGCCAGCGTGGCCTCAAATAATGCAATTACTTTTGATGAAAGTACTGTTTCTGGGCAACCTAAATTATCCCCTCTTGGAATCAGCGAAATTACTGGCTCCACAGATTACCTAGTCTTAGAAAACAGCGGGGGAGTGGCAGGCTCATTCAACATCAATTGGATCGATGCCCAAGGTCAAAGCCAATCTTCACCATTGGCATTTAGCCCTAATGATAGCATGATGATGATATCGATGAATCCAAATTCTTACGGATTGGTTGGAAGTTATGCATGGATGTTAAATCATAATGATATCATCATGAGTAGCAATGGCGATTACTCGAGTTTCATCGGGAAAGGCTCCATGCAACATAAAGCTATGATTGTTACATCAGATTCTGACATGGATGGCATTCCGAATCTCTATGACATTCACCCTAACGTCCCCTCTTATGATGATGATGATAATGACGGAATACTGAATAATCAAGATAATTGCCGATATAAATGGAATTCTGACCAGGTAGATACAGATAGTGATGGTAATGGGGATGCATGTGACAGTGACATTGACGGTGATGGTGTCCTAAATTCCAACGATGATTGCCCGTACATCAATCCACTCAATCAGGATCTGAATGGGGACGGCTGCACAGACTCTGATATAGATGGAGATGGGGTTATTGATGAATTTGATGAATGCCCTGGTGAAAATGATCAATTAGACGAGGATAATGATGACATTATTGATGGGTGTGACCCTTTTGAAAACGATACTGACAATGACGGTCGGACAAACGATAAAGATAATTGCATCTACGTACAAAACTACAATCAAGACAATATGGATGATGATGCTCAAGGTGATGCATGTGATAGTGATATTGATGGTGACGGTGTAAGCAATGTTGCTCCGATTCATGAATCGATTGGAACAAGTGAGGATTTATGTCCATATGTTGATGCTACTGGATTTGATGAAAATCAGGACGGTTGTATCGATGAAGTTGAACCTGTTGAATGTGAAGTGTGTAAAGAACCCGTCAAAGGAAATGAAACAAACACATTGCTCGATCCTGATGATGTTACAACGGTAGCAGCTGTTGGTGGCGCTGGTGCTGTTGGTGGCGG
>MDTD01032059.1_pt1 | contig 11054 bp, 9 predicted proteins | sample 811221 | NCBI WGS metagenome assembly MDTD01 (sample SAMN05326646, study PRJNA326480) | marine metagenome | isolation source: seawater | place: Pacific Ocean: South West | collected 2011
GGTCTAAATCTCCTCCCTTACCCGGACCCGTGTCGTTCTGGTCACTATCGCCGGGTGTATCCCAGAGAAGTTCTACAATAAGCGGGATTGCTTCTTTGGCCTCAATCACCGCAACAGCGGTCGTACAACTAGGTATGATGTCTGTGCACGGGGCGTCTGGTGCTCCGCAAGGGGCTCCATCAGTCGTTGTCTGGTCGAAAACCTTCAGGTGGAATTCGTAGAGGCCCGGCGCTTGCATGTCGTATGTCACAACCTCATCTGAGGGGGAGGGCGTGAGGGGCATGATTGCCTCCCCTTCCGGAACGCTCGCAACACTCCAGGCGAATTTTCCGGGTTGCCCGAAGACACCAAAGCTCTTTTCAGCACTCAGAGTCACCGTGGAGCCAGGCAGCACGGTATTTCCCTCAAGAGGTTCGATATGGGCGACCGGACACCCGGTCGGTGAGGCGTAGCCCTGAACGGGTACCAGGATAGGCGAGCCAGCAGTGTTTGCCGTGAAGGATATCGATGCCTTATCAGTCAATGGATTTCCATTGGCATCGACTGCGCTTGCCGAGGTAGGTGAATAATAAACCCTTACGTTGACGGTTTTACCCGGTTCTAGCGTCCACGGTAATGGGCCTGGACCTTCGCTGATATCTAGCTCAAAGGGGGCATTATTCATCGTCTCGAGGTCTATTCCATCGACAACCACTGGAAGTGCTCCGCAGGAGGAGATTTCAACAATTCGTTCTAATGATGCGGGCGGATAAACACCACCAAAGTCCACGAGGTAGGAGTTGAGGCTAAGGCAAGGGGAGGCGCCCAACCCAAGGAGTGGAATCGAGCCAGCACTCGGGTTCATCGCATTAGAGGCGAGGAGCAATTTGCCTTTTTTTAGACCGGGTTTATCGGTCACAAACGAGAGGACGAGTGTTGTTTCCTCCTCGGAATTGAGTGTGAGGGGCAGGGGGGTGAGCAGGGAAAATGATTCCCCTTCGACAGTGGCGGAGGAGAGAGTCAATGGTCCATCACCGATGTTGCGAATGATCAGCTGTGCTTGTTTTTCCTCACCAGGGAGGACCGTTCCCAAGTCGAGTGCCTTAGGCAAGGCCAGTAACATTCCGCTTTGCGTTTGTATCGAGGTTGGAGTGACCCCGTTGGAACCGAACCAGTCACTGGTCGTTTGGCCATCAAATGCACGTGCAGCACATCTGATTTCAACATCCGCCGTATGGGGTGGAAGTAGTGCGCTGTCCTGTTCGTCGGGTAGTAGCTCCCCCGCTACAAACCAGGCGTATTCCATTGACGTACTATCACCATCAGGATCAGACGCCTCGCCGCCAGAACATTGAAGGACATCATCGACCGTTGGTTGCACGGGCGCAAGCGAAGGAGGTGTCACCGCTGGTGGAGCATTCAGAATCGTGACCTCCGCACTGGTAGGCGGTCCCTCACGCTCGCCGTCAAAGGCAACAACCTCAACTTGCCACACATCTCCTCGCTGGGTGGCTTGGCTCGGCAGCACACCACCACCATGCAGTGTCTCCTGACCGTTCCGTGTCCAGCGGTATATGTACGTCATTGGTTCAGGACCTAGGTCCGGATCGTAAGCCTCTTCGGTGAGTGTTACTTCGAGGTTATCGAGTGTGGTGGGCTCACTCGGGCTTAGACTGATGCCCAAGGGACCAGGCGGCAGATTGGTAGAGGATGTTTCGTTGGAAACGATATCTGCCTGTACGGCATCGCCTTGCTGATCCGGTGTCTTCGAGCGGTTATCGATAGTACAGGCCGACAGCAGGAATAAAAAACAACCCACGAGATTGGCTATTCGTCGATGACTGGGTGTGTTTTCGGAACTCATTCTGGCTATCCTCGTGAGCATAAACTTCGTTGCCCCAAGCAACGTCTATCCTGTCTTACGTGGTCCTTTCGAACGCCAAATACAGAATGCATTGTCTTCCCAGGCGATTTCAACCGAGTGAAAGACCTCGTTAAGCGCCTTCCGGTAGGGAAGATGGCGGTTAGCAACAGCCAAGAATGTGGCGCCTGGACGCATCAGGCGTCGTGCGGCTTGGGCGAAACTGACGATAAGATCCGTGCGTGTCTCTTTCCCTTGGTGAAACGGGGGATTCGAAACGATTAAGCCATGCCAAGGTTCCCGTGGAATCGCTTCTACCGGCGAGGCGAAAACGCTCACGTTTTCCAGATTGTTGAGCGATACGCTCTCTCTCGCTGCAATCACGGCAAGGGCGGAACGATCGTAGAGTTTAATCTGAGACTCAGGCCATCTGTGGGCCAAAAACAGTCCGATAGCGCCTGAACCGCAGCCCAAATCTACGACACGGGTGCTCGATTTATGGCGGGACAGAAAGGACAGCATCGACGCTGTTCCTTGGTCTAAGCGTCCATGTGCAAAGATACCCGGATACGAAACGCACTCGATTGGCGTATCTGCGACCCGTACGAGCTTCCGATGGTTTGGTAGCTCAAGGTCTGCGGAGTTCGGAGGCAAGGAGGTGCTTAGAACCCGAGTTCGTCTCTTCAGGCGCAGACATTCGACCTCAGAGCCTAGTTCGATCAGTATTTTTTCACTGGAACGAATACCCTCGCTCTTATGCCCGAATAGCCAGCACTCGCGGGCACCCACAAGGCTATGAGTCGCCCATGAAAGCATGGCATGAAGTTGTTCTTTAGATGGGGGAAGGCGAATAATTACCCGTTCAAAAGGTCCACCATCAGGGTAAAGCCTAGATTCTTCAGTGAGGTCCAGACTGGACGCTGTTTGCATGTCATGCGTGAACAATGTGAGCCATGGCAGTGCACGAGAACCGATGTCTAGGTGCTCGATTCCATCCCCCCAGAGGAGGGTCGGTACGGGCTCAGCATCACTTATGCATTCGCCCAGTGTAATCCACGGATCACGTACATCGATTGCTTTCGACACTAGAAACGCCGTTTTTCCAAGGTGCGGGTTGCCAGTGTTCGCAGTGTTTTCTCGGGTGCCTGTTTGGCAATTCGCTTGAGCGTCTGGACCGCATTCGTGTGGCGTACCCACCGAAGGCTGCGTACCGCATGGTTCCTCACCTCACGAGCATTGTCGCGCACCGAGACTTCGATGGTGTCTACGAGTCGCTTATCACCAGGGTCACCGAACGTTCTGGCGAGAGTGTAGACGGCAATACCGCGTATCCGTGTCTTTTTATCCTCGAGGAGTTTTTCGAGTGATGGTCGAACCTTGTTGTCGTCAGCGAAAAAGCTGAGAAGGCTTATTGCACGACTGCGGGTATAGTTGTCGCGGTTCGTCTCATTTCCAGCCGACACAAGGCGTTCGACAATGTCTGGCCAGCGTTTTTCCATTGCCTGTCGCGTGGGAACCGTATCGATGCCCCGCAACATTTGCTCAAACGCTAAGTCAAACGAACTATTGGAAGCTATCGCAGACGAAGAGCTAAGGGTCAGTAGTAGTGTCCCAATTAGAATGATGGGGAGGCGTTTGTAGGTGGTCATCCGTGGATTCTCCTAGTGACAAATGACGGGGTTGGAGCGCATGACAATGCCCTGCCAGGGGCTAAGCTTTAGGCCGGTTCCATTGAAGTGCATCAGCCATTCGGTGTCGTTTGCTTCTGGTGTGTCCGGTAGTGGGTCGTAAATCGTGGGAAAGAGCCCACCAAAATTATCTTCCAGGATGTGGAAGAGGCCCAAGTAGTGTCCAACCTCGTGGGCTACAGTTGTTTCGAGAGAGACCGGGAGCTGGTCCTGCTCCTTGGTCGCGATTGCCACGCCACTACGCGCGGTTCCGGGTGACAGGATCGGACCGGGTATACCGCCGGAGATGCCGAGCAATACGCCGAAACCCGCTCCAAAGGGACCAATCAACTCCTCGACGAAAAAGACATTAACCGCGTCGATGGGGCCTTGGCTCGAGAGGCGGAACATCTCGCTCAGGTCGCTATCTTCACCGTCGATGGACTCGATAACTTTGTATACGGGATCGACGTCGAAGTACTCAATCCGGCCCAGACTTATTCCAACCTCAGCATAGGCCTCTCCCATCGTCTTAAGTATGGCTTGAAACTCGTCGTTCGTTGGTGCCGTTGCTGCCGTCCATCCCTTGGACCCAGTAAAGTGTAGGTTAAGGTTGAGCGTTCCGGTGTCCGGTAGTGATTCCTTGAGTTTGGCATGAACGCGTACCGAGACGATGCCAGAAGCAGGTGTGGGCGTTCCTCCGAATCCCCCAAATCCTCCTTCCAGTGTAAACGCCATGACCCGCGCGCTGTGATCTCCCGATTCAACGATACCGTTCGGATTGTTTGGAGTCATTGACGCCACGGCGCCCTGAGAGGGAGCAATTCGGATGGGGCACGTAAAGCAGAGACCGCCTTGATTATCCGGCATGTTCATCCAACCATCCTGCACGAGTGTGGTGGAAGGGCCCTCCCATCTAGCCAAACTGTAGGTGACCCCTTCAATGCCTGAGACTGTCATTCCGACCGAAACGGCATCCTCCGGCACGTAAAATGTGAAGTCGCTCGTCTCTCCATTCACAAGCTCGAGTTCGGCTTCTTCGAGAATAACTTCTGTTGCACAAGTTTTTGGGCCCGGACCAGCTCCAGTGTCTGTCACCGCATCCGATGTCGAAGTCTCGGGCTCTATATCACCTGCTGCAGCGTCTGATGCGGGGGGAACGTCAGTCACGCTGACATCGCTTGATGGGATATCTTCACTCGGAGTAGACGTTGTTTCACTGTCCGAGCATGCCATACCGAGGGTAAGAACTATCAGTAGGATGATAGTCTGGAATCGAGTGAGTAAGAATCGTCGTGGCATTGAAATGACTCGATTGTGGTGTACCCGCTCAGCCGCTGAAGGCTACGAGGCATTCGTCGCCTTGTACTCACGAATTTTCTCACAGCAAGCACTGTGGATATGTCCGTTGGAGGCGACGAGCGGAGTCGAATGTTGAAAGTTCGTTTGGTTAAAGTCGTAGCTCAGTGGTGAGCCATCGGGAGAGGTCATCATACCACCCGCCGCCTCTAGAACAACGAGTGGGGCGCAACTATCCCAATACGAGACGGGGTGAACACTGTAGTAGAGATCGACCTCTCGTCGCGTCAGCTTACCAACTTTGCAACCAACGGACGGAGCCTGAATTATCGACCTAACCTGCAGGGTTTCAGATAGATGCTGAACGTTATCGCGAGGGAAGCGTGCGGAAACGACAAGCGCCATATCGGTAAGGTCTTGTGCCTTCGATACGCGGAGTTGACGCATGGTTGATGTCGCATCCGAGCTCATGAAGGTTCCAACGCCATTGATGGCACGATAGATCCGCCGTGTTTCCGGTTCAGCGACCACGCCTAAGACGGGCTTACCATCAGCGATTAGACCGATTTGGACGGCATAGTCATCACCACCGTTCGCGTAGCCGCTCGTTCCATCGAGCGGATCAATGACCCAGGTACGCCCGCTCTCTCCTCGCACATATGCCGATTCCTCGCTGAGAATACCGTCCGCTGGAAAGAGCCGTCGTAGCTCGCTGCTAATCAACTCATCAGAGGCGAGATCGGCCTCCGTAACGATAGAGTTATCAGCCTTGCGTTTTGTCTTGAGGGAACCAAGGCGCGCCTTGCGCAGAATCTCACCTGCTTCGTCGGCAATACGGACGGCTTCTTTCAGTTCCGTATCTAGTGAGAGTGCGAGGTCCAGCATCTGATTCAACCTTGGTGAGTTCGTAGTATACGCCGAGATGGTCGAACAAGCGACCCCTCCCGATACAGAGCTATCGGACCCGGTTGAATCAGTGCGCGGATGGCGCCGTCATGAAGTTTTGCTGACGGTCGCCGTAGCAGTTCTGCTTGTTGTCGCAGTCTGTGGCGGCGCTATTGTCGATCCTCTCGTTGAGGTAGACAGAGTTACCCCATTCGCTGTTGACGGAGTCACGCGTCGCTACGTCTGCAAACGTCAGCCCGAAGAAACAGAGTACGAAGAAGACTACGAGGACACCGACGAACGACAAGAGTCTGTCGTCGTATTTGAGGTGCATGAAGTAGCCGACAACGAGCCCCGCTTTGACGGTGGCTACGATCATTGCCACGAAGAGGCTTGCCGACTGGAGATTCATGTACGAGACGAGCACCGTGATGACCGTCAAGAACAGAAGTGCTCCAAAAATCTTGTAGTAAAGCGACAGCGGTAGAACGTGATGTTCGGCATGCCCCGCTTCCTCTTCAAGAACGCCATTAATGTAGGTGTGGTTCGCCATGTTGCTATTTCACCAGATAGAGTAGTGGGAAGAGGAAGATCCAAACTAAGTCGACGAGGTGCCAGTATAACCCGACGTTCTCGACCGGTGTGAAGTACTTGGAGTTAAAGTGACCCTTTTGCGAACGCAAGGCAAGCCAGATGAGTATCCCGATCCCGATGACAACGTGGATACCGTGAAGGCCCGTCATTGCGAAGTATATCGCGAAGAAGAGTTGCGGCCCTCCCGGGTAGGGACCGATTGCGTCTCCGTAAACCCCGTCACCCGTCGCATGGTAGAGCTTACCAGGTAGGTCCATGTGCTCGATCTTCGCGCTGTACTCGAAGTACTTTACGATGAGGAACACAAATGCGAAGGCGATCGTTGCCCAGAGGTTAACAACCAGAGCCTTCTGGTTGTTTGTTTGGGCCGCCCGAACTGCCAGAGCCATGGTGAGACTCGAGGTGATGAGAACAACGGTGTTCACACTTCCCAGGGGAATGTTCAAGGATTCGTGAGCCTTGAGCATCATGTCTGGGTAAAGGTACCGGGCGATGGCGTAGGCGAGAAATAACCCACTAAACATCAACACTTCAGTGGCAAGGAAGAGCCACATACCGAACTTGGCCGCAGATTCCTGCTGAGCGGCTGTGTCGAAGTGATGTTGCCGATATGGATGATCGTCGTCGTGGCCGTGGTGGCCGTGAGACGCAGTACTGTCAGCTACGGAGGTGCTCATGATGCTCCAGTCCTAGTGTGCGACCGATTGTGAGTCGTCGATTTCGGGGAACTCGTAAGGCCCTTGGTCGACGTGAGGTGTTTCGTGGAAGTTGTGCTCGATTGGAGGGCTTGATGTTGCCCACTCTAGACTCACACCACCCCATGGGTTTGGTCCAGCCTTCTTTCCGCTCTTAAGCGATGCGAGGAAGACAAATAGGTGCAGGAAGAGTCCTGCAGCGAGAATGAAGGAGCCGATGGAGGACCAAGAGTGTAGGGTCTCCCAAAGTTCCTTCTGCGCGAGTTCCGACGCGGAGCAAACCTGTGGGTCGGCACATACGAAGTCGTATTGCGAGTATCGACGCGGCATGCCTTTCGTTCCGAGGAAGAACTGCGTGAAGAAAAGAAGGTTGAAGCCTACGAACACGATGAATGCGCCGAGACGCGCAGCGTTCTCATGGTACATTTTACCCGTTAGCTTGGGCCACCAGTGGTGGAGACCACCAAGGAACGCAATCACGGTTCCGCCCATCATCACGTAGTGGAAGTGTGCAACGACGAAGTACGAATCGTGCAGGTGAACATCGGTACTGAGGGCACCTAGGAACAGACCGGTTAGTCCACCGATTGTGAACGTGAACAGGAAGATCAGCGCGTAAAGCATCGGCGTATTGAGGCTGATACTTCCGCCATACAGTGTCGCGGTCCAGGAGAACACTTTGATGGCAGTCGGTACGGCGACGAACATCGTCAGGAAGGAGAAGAGAATCGACGAGAACAGACTCTGTCCACTCACGAACATGTGGTGTCCCCACACCATGAAGCTGATGAGTGCAATCGACACTGAGGAAAGCGCGATAGCTTTGTAGCCAAAGATTCGCTTCTTAGCGTGTACCGTGATGAGCTCGCTGATGATTCCGAAGCCGGGGAGAATCATGATGTAAACGGCAGGGTGGCTGTAGAACCAAAAGAAGTGCTGGAAGAGCACGGGGTCGCCGCCCATTTCGGGGTTGAAGATACCAACTTCAAGTGTCCTCTCGATGATGAGAAGAAGAAGCGTGATTGCGAGAACTGGGGTGGCCAGAACCTGAATTGCGGCTGTCGCGTAGATTGCCCAGATGAAGAGAGGCATTCGGTTCCAGGTCATACCTGGTGCACGCATCTTGTGGACCGTTACGACGAAGTTTAGTCCCGTCAGAATCGAAGAGAACCCGAGAACGAACACGCCAGTAGTGGCCGTGATAACTGCAGTTCCGCTCTCTCCGGTCGAGTAGGGCGTGTAGAATGTCCAACCGGTGTCCAGCCCGCCGTTGAGGATGGCAAGTAAGAGAATCCCTGTACCGAGGATCCAAATGTAGAAACTCAAGAGATTCAAACGCGGGAAGGCAACATCCTTCGCGCCTAACATCAGAGGCAAGAGGAAGTTGCCCAACGCTGCGGGGACGGAGGGGATGATGAATACAAAGACCATCAAGCCGCCGTGCAGCGTGAATATCTTGTTGTAGATCTCCCGACCTTGAACCTGCAGTTTCCTTAGTGTGTCCGGATCAGCACCTTCTGCTCCTGCAGGAACGAGAAAGTCAATTGCCGGCGTCATGAGCTCGATCCGAACGATGATCGCGAGCACTCCAGCTGCCAAGAAGGCTAGGAGGACACCCGCAAGGTACATCATTCCGATGCGCTTGTGGTCGACTGTGTAGAGCCAGTGTTTTATCCCGCGCTTGGCGGTGTAAAAGCTTGGTTCGGCTGCGTGGCCATCGAGTGTTGTTGTTGCCATATGCGTTCCTCGGCCTACTTAAGGGTCTTGAGGTAATCGACGAGTGCGTCGATTTGGGTCTTGTTTAGATTAAATGCATTCATCTTTGAAGGTTCAGAGTGGCCCTCAACGATGTGCTTATTGGGGTAGAGAATGGAGTTTGCTAGGTACGTTTCACCGTCCGGCCCTTCGATCTTGAATTCGCTCGCCATGACGCCGTTGCCGGTGAAGTCGTATCCTCTGACGAACTTCTCTGTCTTGCCCCAGATCCCCTTGAGGGAGGGACCGACCAGGGTCTCGTCGTTCAGGATATTGTGGCACGAAGCGCATTGGTACTTCCGGAAGAGGCCTGCACCATCGTCATCCGCTACCGCACTGCAATCATCGATTTCGTTGGCTGCGAGGAAGTTATTGTAGGCATCAGCATCTCCGCCGAATCCGTCCTTTCCTCCGATCCATTTATCGAAGATGTCCTGCGATACCACCTTGACCTTTGCTGACATCATGGAGTGGTCCTGGCCACAGTATTCAGCGCAGTAGATGTCGAAGGTCCCTTCTTTCGTGGCTTCGAACCAATAACCAGAGTACCGATTGGGAAGGGCGTCCTTTTTGGTACGGAAGGCAGGGATCCACAGCGAGTGGAGCACATCCATACTGGACATCGTGACTTTGACCGGCTGGCCTAAGGGCACAACGATCTTGGGTGGTGTAGCCACCATCACGTTGGTTCGTGGGTCGAGAACTTGGTCACCTTGCGAACACTCTTTGTCGAGCTTTGGGTACTTGAAGGTCCAGTGCCACTTTTGGCCGGTCACACGCAGGTCGAGGGAGTCACCGGGTGGCGTATTGAGTTGCGCGTAGTCCAACTGGCCCCACGCGAAGATCCACATGAGAAGGACCGTCGGAATGGCGCTCCAGAGGAACTCCAGCTTAAAGCTGTGATGGATTGGACTGGTCCGATCCTCGGCTGATCGACGTCGGTATTTGACGGCGAAGTAAACCATCGCCCCCATCATCGCGACGAAGAATATGGTGCATAGGTAAAGGATGAACATGTAGAGGCCATCTACGTCCGAAGCGTAGGTTGAAGCCTCCGGGGGCATCCAGACGCCCTCAGGGAGAGGTTCTCCGCTTGAGGCGTCACCCAGGAGTGAGAGACCTTTAAGGTTTAGGAAATTCAGCATTATACAGCCGCCTCCGCGACCAACTGCCCGCGTCGTCTATCGACAAGCAAGAAAACGAGCAGCGCGCTCAAGAGAATGAGAACGGTAAGAATGGCGAAAAAACGCATCACATCCATCGCAGAAGCAGCATAGCCGCCAGCGGTGGGGTCATAGTGAAAGCAGTTCATAAGCAGCTTATCGAAGGTCGACCCAAGTCGTCCCTGAGAAGCATCCATGAGAGAGAGTTTAAGGTCCGTACTTTCATAGCGAAGCCCAAACAAATAGTGGGATATACGCCCGTCGGGAGTAAGGACGTAGACAACTGGCGCGTGTACATATTGGTCGAGTTTCACGTCATAATTGTAGCGATAGCCCAGATCGTTCGCGAGACCGTCGATATTGGAACTGTTACCGACCATGAATGTCCAGTCCACTGCGGCCCCTCTGTCAAGAAGGTCTAAATAGCTTGCACGCTTGCCTTTAGCGAGTGCGTGACCCTCCTCCGGATCGATGCTTATTGTGACGATCCGAAAACCGTCTTTGCCAGCCGTCCACTCGAGGTTACGCAACCCGTTCGCGAGAAGATTGAGCTGGGTGTCACACAAAGTCTTGCATTTGTACCAGTTCATGGTGAGCAGGACGGGACGCTTTCCGTCGAAGAAATCGCCTACCCGCCGTGTTTTACCTTCATGATCGGTGAAGGTGCGGTCCAGATTGATTTGCGTACCGAACTTTTCCTCCACGTCGAGTCCCTGAATCTCCTCAGGGTTCGGCGTCACCAGCGCAGACGCAGGCATGCTCCAAAGGAGCAGTAGGCCGGCAGCAAGTGCGTGTATGGGAAGTCGAGCTAGCATCAAATTATTCTACTTGGCAGCCTTTGCATCCTTGGCCGGTTCTGCACCAGGAGCGGGTGGGCGTGGAGGTTGTGGAGGATTGACGAAGGCCTTGATCTTTCCGGGGTTCGAGACGACATCTTTTTTCGCCTCATCGATCGATACCGTGACGGTGTTTCGTGCAGGCGCCTTCCGGGAAAGCGTGAGCTCATTCGCATTTTGAAGACGCTTGGCAACAAGGTCTTTCGGAAGTCGGGCTGCCTGCTCCATGATCATGGCGTTCTTCTCGGCCTTGAACATCTGCAAGATGGCAATTGCAGACAGGACGACGAGAACCGTCAACGCGCCGGTGAAGATCATCA
>MDTD01058288.1_pt1 | contig 11054 bp, 3 predicted proteins | sample 811221 | NCBI WGS metagenome assembly MDTD01 (sample SAMN05326646, study PRJNA326480) | marine metagenome | isolation source: seawater | place: Pacific Ocean: South West | collected 2011
ATGCCCTCTCAGCAAAATATTTGCCGCTGGGGACATATCCATTCGCTCTTTTTGAACGTGCGTGATCGGACTCCGTTCCTTAATTGCCGCACTTTCCGAATTCAAGGCATTCACCTTGGCTACCAACGCAACAAAGTCAGGATCAACCTTGAGCAAATAGTGTTCGAACAAGGCTTTGTTAGTTTTAAGAGCCGGTTCGTCAACGGTTGCCAACAACAGACTGAGTGTTCCAGTGCCTACAATGTCGGCAATTTCTTTGTCGTTAATGACGCGGCCGTAGATCCGCACATCCTGCAGACTCCCGTCTTCAAATATCTGGTCGCCACTTCGCTGCCCGATCCGAGTCGGCGTTTCCGTACGCATCGTCGCTTCCGGTTTCAACGTATCCTTTTCGACCTTCACCGATTGCTTGGCACCGTTGACATAAATGTGAATGCCCTGAGGCTTTCTGGAACCGTCGTAGGTAACCAACACATGCTGCCATTGTCCGGGCTCAAGCACGTCTGACTCGGTCGATACCTTGATGCCGTTGGTGGGCCACGTATCGATCAGGTGTACTGCCAGCTTACGTCCACTTTGATAAAGGTCCCAACCGCGATAATCAGCGTCCTGGTCCATCCTTGCAATCACGCCACCATTGACGTTGTCCTTGCCGGCTCGAATCCAAGAAGCCACCGTAAAGGGTTGATCAAATTCGAAATCAGCGACCGACTCCAGATTGACAGTACGTCCCTTCTTCATGGTCGCACTTTTGCCAAACTTACCTCCGTCTCGCCACTCCAGGTCACCGATGGCGGCAAAAGCTTCACCACCAGCCACGGCGTTCTGTAACTGATTCCCCTGCCCTTCCGTCATGGGAAGATGCACGATCAAATCCTGCTGAGGAAGACGTGACGTGATTTCAGAACGATCCAGTTCCGACAGCCATTTCTCATAAGCCGGTTTTGCGTCTTCTCGTCGCTGATCCCGCTGCTGAGTCAGCTCTTCTATTTCCCCAGGCAAGGCAAGCGAACGAGCTCGATCGGATTCAACAGGAACCGATATCACCGGGCCTCCGCCATCCTTATTGTTTCGATCCTTGGGTCCCTGAGTTGTGTTCCGGAAAAAAGCGGTGAGCGAGTAGTAATCTTGCATCGTAATCGCATCGAATTTGTGGTCGTGACACTGAGCACAATTGGTCGTGGTCGCCAGAAAGACCCAGCCCAGTGTCTGCACACGATCAGCGGCATAGTTCGCAAGATTCTCGGCATCGATCGTTCCGCCTTCATTCGTTGTCATGTTGCAACGTTGAAAGCCCGTCGCGACCAGTTGATCATTTGTGGGATCGGGCAGAAGGTCGCCCGCAATCTGTTCAAGGGTGAACTGATCGAAGGGCTGATTTGCATTGAAGGATCGAATCACCCAATCGCGGTAGGGCCACATTTCTCGATAGTTGTCAAAATGAAGGCCATGGGTGTCCGCATAACGAGCCGCATCGAGCCAATAGCGTGCGCGGTGCTCTCCCCAGGTTGGACGTTCCATTAAGGAGTCAATCCACCGCGAAAGTGCTTCGTCCCCATCACGTCCATAATCCTGCTCGAAAGCATCAACTTCACCGGGTTGCGGAGGCAAGCCGGTGATATCGAGATGAAGTCGCCGAAAAAGCGTGCGAGGATCCGCCTCCGGTGCGGGCTTAAGCTGCACGACGTTCAACTGAGCGAGCACAAATTGATCGATTGTATTCTTGGCCCAGCCATCTTTGGGGGAGGATGGGATATCGACAATGGCCGGGGGGATCAAGGACCAGTGCCGTTCGTACTCACCGCCCTGCTGCACCCACCTTTTCAACAATTGTTTTTCTTCGTCGGTGAGAAACTTCTTGGTCTCCGGCGGTGGCATTAACGTTTCTTGGTCGTCGGTAAAAAGACGCAGGACCAATTCACTTTCGTCAGGTTCGCCCGGTACCAACGCGCCTAATTCGATCGCGGCATCTCGTTCATCCAGTCGCAGGTCCGCTTCACGACTCGCGCTATCGGGACCGTGACACGAAAAACAATTCTCGGCGAGAATCGGACGTATGTCTCGATTGTATTTCACCGTTTCTTCGGCACTGATTGCTGGAGAAACCACCAACAAAAAACACCATGCGTGAATCATCTCGATCCGACTTCGAAAAACTTGGACGAACATCGATTTTCTCCGAGGTTGGGGCACAGCCTTATGGTAAACCAAGCACGGCCATCATGGGATGGGTTGCTCCAGAACACGGCTAAAATCCTTGAATTCTTGCGTGCCTTGACTACATTCCCAGCCAATTCTTTTCGATCCCACAGTCGACTTACATCCATTGGCTGATTTTCAGTGGTCTCCGACAGTGAAGATCTTTGGGGCCGGAGAGCCACTGACGTCTGTTGCCGGTAACGTTCGCCAAGGATGCCTCGGATTCTACCAGCCTTGCAACTGAGCGATTCTGCCAAGGATACCGATGCCGTAGCGGCCCTGGCGATCTCCACCCTTCTCGATGTACTTTTGCACCAACGGGAGTGCTGGCTCCCCCATCCAATCAAGCACGTTGAAGAGCATAGTGTGATTTTCACATTCGCCGAACAACATCTGATTCAGTGTCCGCATTGCCGGCTGATCGAGATTACGATCTCCCAGATTCACAAGCGTCCAGGCGGAGAACATACGAATCTCATCCGCCGAATCCGTCAGGCCGTCCAACAGGGTATCGCGAGCGGACATGGCGTCTTTCCCCAACAAGTGCAAGCCAACGACCGCCCACCATCTCATCCCTTCGTCATCATGCCCCATCCATTCGACAAACGTATCGAGGTGCTGAGGTTGTCGCAGGAGAGCAAGATCAGCAGCATCCAGGTATCTTTTCAGCGGGTAGAGTTCTGGATTGCGGACCATTTCGTAGATCGTTAAATGGTGCTCGGCGGCCCTCCGTTCCCTCATCTTTTCCGGTAGCAGTCCGGAGTCATAGAGTTCGAGCTGTCGTTTTCTGAGTGCGGCCTTCAACTGAGCAATCTTCGCTTGATGCTCGGCAGCATCGATCAGGTTGTGGACGTTATCGAAATCGACATCGTTGTCATAGAATTCTTCGGAAACACGAGGTCGAAAGAAGCGACCGGTGATATCATCGGTCTTTCCTTCCCGATGATATTGTTCCCAGGCAGGCGTCGCCGGCGCTTTCCAAAGGTAGGCGAGATGTTGCCCCGCCGGCGCGTACGGCATGTAGTTTTTGTGATAAGCATAACGAGCATCACGAATCAGTCGGACATTATCAAGACGTTCGTCAGCTCGTTCCCGAAATCCAACGTGATGTTCAGGGGCTGCTTCTTGATCGGGTCCCAGAAACACTCTCCCTTGAAATGTCTCGGGAATATCGGCTCCTGCAAGACTGAGCCATGTCTTTGGCATATCGACAAAACTGACGATGCGATCGATGGTCACACCGGGTCGGTCGGCAGGATACAAATGCTTATATTTTTCCGGAATTCGAATAACGAGTGGACAGTGCACGCCACTTGAATAAAGAAAGCGTTTGCTGCGTGCCATGACACCTCCGTGATCGGAGTTGTAGATGATGATGGTGTCTTCATAGAGCCCATCTTCCTTAAGTGCCTGAATGGTCTCTCCCACCTTGGCATCCATTCTTTCTACGGCCGCTGCATACTTTGCATAGTTTTGGCGAATCACCGGCAAATCCGGGTGATACGAAAACAACTGCATTTTTTCCGGATCTTTCCCCGGATTACGAACGTTTCCATGAGCACGACTTTCATGACTGTCACCAATGTTAACGACTGCAAAAAAGGGCTGTCCCTGTTTCCGCACCCGCCATCCCAAAGTCCCCCTGCCATTCCGATGATCCCAACACTCTTTATCGGGGCGGCCACCAATGTTGTAGTCCGTCTTGCCAGGATTGGAGGTAAAGTAGCCGGCCTTGCGCAACAGATCCGGATAGTAGGGAATCTTGTCGTGCGGAATGAGGTTTCGACTTCGCATCGGCTGTGTGCCATTTGAAATCGCATACATTCCCGTGATCCAACAGGAACGAGTCGGTGCACAGACAGCCGCATTATCAAAGCAATGCGTATATCGAAATCCTTCTCGAGCAAGCTGATCAATCGCCGGAGTTTTGGCGTTGGTCCCCCCGTAACACCCAACCCAGGAAATGCCGTTGTCTTCGCTGGTAATCCAAAGCAGATTAGGACGATCCAACTCATCACAAACGGCATGTTTTGAGAACAGCAAAAGACCTACCGTCAACAACGGCAAACAAACTAGCTTGCGAATCTTTAACACACGATCCCTTTCACAACACAGACACGGACGAGGCATTCTCTCGACTCAATGCGTACGCCTCTATTGTCATAGAGCTGACAACTCGGGTCAACAAAGGAGGCACGAGGAACCGTAACGCAGAGATACTTTGGAATGCATCCGCAGAAAGAAATGACGCGCAACGTCGATTTACGAGGAATTGTCTTCCGTTTGGAAGATCGGTATGAGGATGGCTGGAGAGAGTTTTTGGTTAGTGTTGAAACTCAACACTCGTATCGATTCCCGCCAGTGAGTGCTTAAAGACTTCTTCGTTTTTGAAGTAGGAGTTCCGACGCATCGTGCACGAAATCCCCAGAATATGACAAGCAATTGCCACATGCAAACGATTCGTTTTCACATGCTTGAATTGCGTCAGGAAATACAACAGCCGTGCCGCACATTCCTGATTCGCCTCCCAAGAATCCAAACTGGACGGTCCGAGCCAGGACGAAACATCCACATTCCATCGCGAGCGAACAACCTCTGTTTTTTCTCGATCTTTTCGATAGGCAGACAATTCAGATTTCCGCACCACCTGATCAAACCAGGCGAAAACCCCATTCGCCCAACCGTATTGTTTGAAACGCCAATACCGGAAGTAATCGCGACATCCAACTCGCTCGTCTTGAACGAGTGATTTCCACCATTCGCCTGTGGGATAGAACGTCAGATCATGTGACAAGAACACCTCTGCCGTTGTGCATCGAGAAGCCAATTCAACGGTCCGACATTCCCGACCGGCGATTACATCTCCACTCTTAAATAGCTGCCACTGTTCATCCGACGGATTCAGACTACAAGGCAGGACAAAAACATTGAGTCCTTCTTGTCGAGCCAGGGCCAGGTTTTGCCATCCACCCTTAAAGTGATGGGTCAAGTTTCCGGCCGCATTCAGAATGTATCCTGATTCACCTCGCGACTTCAAATCGGCAATGTCTTGCAACCCAATCAACTTGAGCTCCAAGCCGTGCTCCCGAATAAAAAGCTGGAGTGCCGAGATGATGAGAGCATCGCCAGCATTACCGGGAACGAGACAGACGGATTTGACATTGTTTCTCTCAACAAAGTCGATAAGCGCAGCAGAGAGTGCCTGAAAGCCAATGGCTTTTCGATCCGCGGTCTGTCCAGAATTAAATGTCACTGACTGCATCACCTAACAAGCTAGTCATGATGAAAGAGTCGCCGAATCGGAGTCCCAGATGCAGGGGACTCGGTAAAAAAACATACCATGAGCTCCTCGCTGAGTTCGAATTCTCGACGAGAAGTCGAACCGAACATTTCGCACGAATCGTCACAAACCACACATATGGCCTATCGCAGATCACACAAAACATGCGTCGATTTCATCTCCCCGGAAACATTAGGATTGGTGTACAACAGGTAGCCCGTTGAATTGGAATTCAGTCACTCTGATCACCCCAGGACAGGAATCAAAATGAACGAAAACCCCTTCCAAGGCAGCATCGGTGCATTTCGATTCCGGATGGCAGTCCAAGATCATTCACGATGAAAGCTACGCCTATCAGGTCTTGATTGTCCTGAACGACCATCCGACAAACGGAAGGTCGCTATCAGCGAGGCGTTCCAACAAAACTGGCTGAGAGTTCAGTGTGTGAAGTTTGCTTTGACGACGAAAACATGCCTTCTGTGAATGGCAGGTTCAAGATGCTCGAGAGTCGGGCAAAACGAGAGAAAGATCTTCTCATCAAGTGACCGATGGTCGGAATTAGACGTTTGAGCGAGTAGAATCAGTCCCCAAGCTGTCGTCTCGTTGCTAGGATAGACATCTTCCATCCATCCTTGATCCCTCCTGAATCATTCTTCGGTTTCCGCTATGCGTGTTCAGCTCTTGATTTTCTGTTTGACCGTTTGCGTTTTGTCTCAACTAGGATACGGCCAAATAAGCCCCATGAATGGTGGCATGATTCCAAAGGGAGCCTACGAAAATCTCGATCCTTGGATTGCGATCGGCGATTCAATGCAAGATTGGGAAGGTTGGTCAAAGAATACGAAAGCAGGCACTCTAGCCGTACCGGGGATTGCCAGGTATCGCTTTGAGGAAAGACAGAATTGGTCGAGCTTTTACGGTCTTCGGTTGGACATCACGATTCCCAAGGGGCGAGTCTTCGAAGGAAAGATCACACTCCGCACGCCGCCTCGAGAAGTCAAAAGTAGCTACCGCAGCCAAGCTTCGGTCACCTCGGCAACCTTCACCGCCGTAGGTAACGGTCGTGAAGTCATTAACGTGCCCTTCACTGCCTTTGATCACTACTATCCGTTTTTTGAAACGTTTCGAGAGATCCAAACCGTCGAACTCGATGGCCAATTCCACGACGCGCAACCAGGAGAAGTCCGTCTCACCCAAGTTCGCGTTGTGCAGGCCCCCACGACGAAGCTCTATTCAGGCGTTCGTTCAAGGGTTGGCGAACAAGATGAATCAATAGAATATTCACTCAACGTCATGAACTGCTCCGATCGTGAGCAATCGGTCGTGTTGTTACACCACCCATATAGCAAGCACGTCATGACGGCTGAGATCACACCGAACCAAATGATGCTCAAGCCGGGTGAAACCAAGACATGTTCGGTCACCGTGGCGGTGTCTGATCGCATTCCACCAGGGGGTCGCGAGAGACAGAAAATTGTCGCGATCGCGAACGGTTCTCTCGGCGACGAACTGGAATTCATCACGGGTCGCAAATTGGAACATCCGTATCTGGTACATACGCCGGATCGCTGGCAACAGATTCGGGAAAAAATTGGCAAGTCTGAATGGGCAGCCGAGGCCGCAAAACACTACACAGACCACGTCCCCGATGGTAACCGGCCAGATCAGCGTTGGCGTTCCGCCGTTGCCTGGCAACTGACGCGTGACCGAAAGTATGCCGACTTGGCGAAGCCCGGAGTGCGAGCGGACGTAAGCGGTAAAGATCTCATACAAGCCGCGGAAATCTATGACATGATTTATGACTCCGGAGTGTTTTCACCGGAGGAAAAGAAACGTATCGAAAGCGCATTTCGAGAACGCATGAAGAGCGTCAGCTTATCGGGCGTCGCCAATCTCGAACTTCAAGAAGCCCGTTGTGGATTCACACTCGCACTCGTCGTTCAGGACTTTGCCTGGTTCGACTACTTCCTCTACGCCGCCGATGGGGTTTATGACAATATTGCCCAAGGCATTATGCCGGATGGCTGGTGGTATGAAGGCTCGGTGAACTACAACATTTGGGTGTCCCGTTACATTTGCAAGATGGCACTGGCTGCTGAGCCGTTTGGCATTAATTTGATCGATCATCACTTTACTCCCGGATACTCGAAAGAATTTCGGCGACTTCCGGAAGATGTGGAAACTCGCAAACGAGCTCATGGTGGCAAACCTTTTCAGAAGTTTGGCAAACATCCCAAACCATTCATCACGCTAGACATGCTTTGGGATTCATTCGTCGACCATGTGGCTTATGACGGGACGATTTTTGCAGCCAACGATGGAGGCGAATTATCGTTTTCCAGCGGGGAAGCGTTCGAGCTTGCCTATATGATGTACGGGAAACCCGAATACGCATCGGTGATCAAACATTCGGGCAAACGCAACTTGCTGTATGGTCTCGCCGAGTTGCCACAGGAAACACCACCGCTAGGCACGCGTTCCACTTACTCGGACGGCATCGGATTCATCACACTCAGATCGCAAACCCCTGGCCGACACCCGCGAGACCAAATTGCAACGAGCCTGAAATACGGAACTCACGGTGCCTATCACGGACATTTTGACCGCACGAACTTCAACTCATTGATGCGACACGATCGCAGCTTTTACCAAAGTGGTCATGGACTCTGGTACAGCTACGCAAGTTTCATGTACGGATTTTTCGTACAGTCTTCGATCAATCACAACATGGTGGTCGTCGATTCGAAAAATCAAGAACCGGTCGAGTCTCAACGGTTGCTATTTCACTCGGGCAAAAAGATGCAAGCCGCAGTCGTCGAAACCAATGCCCGCTGGTGCAATCCTCCCTACACGGGGCTGGAAATACGGCGGCCCGATCGCAAACCGGGTGAGCCCGCAGCGTACTCAGGAAAAGAACGATTACAACTCGAAGATGTTTACCTGTCGACCCCCGACCCAGAGCCTGAATCGGCGAGCATCGGAGAGTACTCCGAACCCATCCTGCAACGACGTTTGATGGTGGTCACGGATGACTATGTCGTCCTCGCAGATTACCTGCAGGGACAGGACGAACACGTATTCGACAACCTGCTGCAGATCCGCGGTTTTCAGGAGATCACCGGCGGCCAAGTCGAAGCGACAAAACACACCGATCAAATGGGAACCAATCCGCTCCTCCCCGATCAACTGATTACGAATTGCCAATGGTACGAAAAAGCGGGGGTTTCCAAGGCGAGATTTCTAACCATCTTCGACGACCGGTCCAGCCTCAACTGGAGGACGCTCCGCGGCAAAAAAGGCAACCTTTACATGGACGTCTACTCTGCCTGGCCCTCGCAGTGCGAGATCATGGTCGCCACAGCCCCTGAAGTTCGGGGCCGCGCTGGATGGACGGAATACCAGATCATTGCGGACGGCGAGGTTACCAAGACTCACCAGTTTTCACCTTGGCTGCTCGGCCGAGACGACATCGACATTCCGCTTAACGATTGCCAACAACTTCAACTCAAAACTCGCAACGAAGATCGACGCAAGGGCGGTGGCTTCATCAACATTCGTGTCGATGGATTGTTTTGGGGAGGCGGCACAATTGAAACCAGCGACGGACAATCGATCACCTTGTCCGAGCTTGAAGCGGCAGGAAAACTAACCTACGACGGAATCCTCGCCAAAAACGGCCAAGGCGAACCTATCCAGCCCGGCAAAGATTATCGCGGTGGCGAAGTCGTCATGCACGGGCGACTCTTCGAAGAAGCGATTCCGGCGCAGCCACGTGGAAATGGTTTGATCACCATTGATCTGAGTGACCTGGATGCCGTCCGGTTCAAAGTTTCGATCGGTGCTGATTACGTGAATGGCGACGATGCGTTGAAGTATCAGCGAAAGGTCTACAGTGCTCGAACTCGAGGGAAAACAGCAAGATTCCTGACCGTAATCGAACCTTTCGAAAAAGATTCTGTCGTCCAAAGCGTCACGGCGACATCCGCTGATGAACTGAAGGTGAAGCTGTCGAATGGCACCATCCAACATCTTCAGATCCAACAGTTTGAGGGAGATGGCCGTGACATCGAGGTCAGCTTAACCGCATCTCGCAACGGGCAAGAGCTATATACGGAATCGACAAGACCATTGCCCCCACAGTTCGGAGCAAATCGCTCTGTCGAACGGACCCCCGGGAGATCCCCATGAGTGAATCTCACAGCCAAATTTTGATCCATCTCCAACCATGCCGTCCGTTTCTTCGACAGCTGCGCCGTTTCACTTGCCAGCTCGTACTTTCGCTGATGGTCATTTCCTGTTTCTCGGGTAGCGCCGTCAGCCAGGAAAAGGAGAAGTCCAACGGGTTCGTCCACCCTGGGTTATTGCATACCCAACAAGATCTGGAACGAATGCGTGACGCGATCAACAACGAAAATTCACCCATTTCCGATGGCTTCAAGGTTCTGCAAGAGAGTAAATATTCCCAACATAATTATCAGCTCCGCGGTCCATCGGTCGAATGGGGACGCGCGCCAAACGTCGCCATGGGCCAGGCCGTTGACGACGCAACAGCGGCCTATCAAAACGCCCTGATGTGGTGCATCACCGGAAACAAAAAGCACGCCGACAAGGCAGCTGAAATTCTCAATCGATGGTCCACAACTCATCAACGCATGGTGGGTGTGGATGGTGTGCTCGCAGCGGGCCTACAAGGACTTAAATTTGTCAACGCCGCTGAATTGCTCCGGCATACCGACTCAGGCTGGCCGGAAGAACAGGCCGTGCAATGCGAACGTTGGTTCCGAAACGCCATTTATCCCAAGATCGAACACTACGCCTACTTTGCCAACGGCAACTGGGAAACCGCTGCCTTGCAGACTAATGTTGCCATCGCGGTCTATTGCAGTGACCGAGAAATGTTCGAATCGACGATGCGTTATGCGGTGAATGGCTGCGGAAATGGGAGCATTCCCAACGTGGTGATCGACGAGTCGGGACAATGTCAGGAGACAACTCGCGCACAACACTATGCGCAACTGGGATTAGGCACCTTGGCGAATGCGGTAGAAATCGCGTGGAATCAAGGCGTTGATCTCTACGGCTGGAATAACAATCGATTAATGCAAGGTTTTGAATACACCGCCAAATATGGCCTCGGACATGACGTTCCCTATCGACATTATTTGGACCGTACTGGCAAGTATGGTTTGGAAGGACGACACCAACACTACACGAAAATCTCAACCGTCAGTCGCGGCAATTTCTATGCCATCTTCGAGCGGCCTTACAATCATTATGCAAAGCGCCGAAAACTGTCTGTCCCGTTTAGCGAGCAGGTAGTCGAACGAAAACGTCCCGAAGGGTTCAACCATGACCACGTGGGACTCGGCACCTTGACTCACTTTCGTGATCCGCCGACGGGCGAAGAACCCTTGACTCCGCCTGGTGTTCCCAGCGGTCTCATTGGCAGGTCGCTTGAGAAAGGCATTCGCCTGAGCTGGGTGCGTTCGGTGGCACCGGTCTCATGCAAAGACGCGCAAAACTACACGGTTTATCGTTCGACCATGCCAGATCGCCCATTCTCACGAGTGGCAAG
>MDTD01120456.1_pt1 | contig 11054 bp, 7 predicted proteins | sample 811221 | NCBI WGS metagenome assembly MDTD01 (sample SAMN05326646, study PRJNA326480) | marine metagenome | isolation source: seawater | place: Pacific Ocean: South West | collected 2011
AATATTATCAATCTAATCGGCGTTTCAGAAGAACCCGTTGAGTTCTCAATATCTACGGATACATGCGATATTACCGGAACTCTCCAGCCGAATGAAATACGTGAGATATAATACCAACGCGAGGGTTTGGCCGCTGCTGATTTTGAAATAAGTATGGAATGCTTGAAAAATTATTGTACAAGTTCAGAATGGTAGTATATTGTGGCTTTGAACTATTTTTCACTTTACCGGAGACATTATGAAAAAGATTGTTTTAGCCGCTGCCGCCGTCCTTTGTTTGAATGTTGGAGCGGACGAACTGTATAAGAAGTTTCAGCCGAAGCAGACTTCCAGAACACGCGAGAATATTGAATGGAGTCGTACCTACACCTATAATGCCCGGGACTTGAAGAATCCGCGGTTCATGATGATTGGTGACTCGATCTGCAACGCTTATGCAGGTTCGGTAAGGTCGCGTTTGGGACGTAAAGCCAACGCGTCGTTCTGGGCCACGTCAAAATGTGTTACCGATAAAGATTATTTCCGGGAACTTGATTTTATCCTTTCCGGTTACAAATGCGATGTCATTACCTTTAATAACGGTCTGCACAGCCTTGGAACCAATCTCAAAGAGTGGGAGAACGCCTACCGTCAGGCGGTCAAATTCATCAAGGCTAAATGCCCGGACAGCAAACTTTTTATCGTGCTGTCCACCCCTTTGAAAGCCCCTAAAAAGACTAAACGGGCGATTGAGCTTAATGCAATCTGTAAAAAGATCGCGCTTGAAGAAAAAGTTCCGGTCATTGACCTATTTACGCCAATGGATAAACTGGACCGGAATAAGTTCTGGCGCGATACCTATCACTTCCAGCGTCCGGCCGTAAACATGCAGGCCGACATTCTGGCAAAAAACATCCTCTCAGCCATCGGTTCTAAAGCAAAGAAGAGCATCGTTCAAAAAGGCAGCGAAACCGGCCCGTCCGGCAAAATTAAGTAAATGATTGTTGCATGTCTCCCGTGACGGAATAAGTCGTCGCGGGCTTTTTTTGTTATAAAGACCGGATGATATCGAAAAAAAATATTAGATGAAGGTTATTGGTCTCCGGTTTGCTTTGAAAAATGGTAAAATCGGGTTATATTATGAGTTTGCGTATTATAGAGTTAAATAAAACATATTTATTACTAGAGGAAAAATCATGTCACAGCAATACAGGACACACACTTGCGGCGAACTGCGCAAAAGTGATGTTGGCAGCGAAGTAATAGTATCAGGCTGGATTCACAGCGTCCGCGACCATGGCGGTGTAATCTTTATCGACCTGCGCGACCATTACGGTCTGGTTCAGGTGGTTATCGACCCCGAAAAACCGTTCTATCAGGAACTCGAACGCTGGCGCGTCGAAACGGTTGTCTGCTTCACCGGTAATGTTCTGGCCCGCAGCCATGAGACTGTGAACGGGAAACTGGCCACTGGTGAGGTTGAAATATCCGCTGAAGATATGGAAATTCTCGGCGAAGCTGATGTACTGCCGTTCCAGATCGCTAAAGAGGAACAGACCCCTGAAGCGATGCGTCTGAAATACCGTTTTCTCGACCTGCGTCGTCAAAAGCTGCATAACAACATTGTGCTGCGCAGTAAAGTTATTTCCGAGATTCGTCACCTGCTGACTGATGCTGGTTTTATGGAATTCCAGACTCCGATCCTGACCGCCAGCTCCCCGGAAGGCGCCCGTGACTATCTGGTCCCGAGTCGTCTGCATCCCGGTAAATTCTACGCTCTGCCACAGGCTCCGCAGCAGTTCAAACAGTTGTTGATGGTTTCCGGTTTCGACCGTTATTTCCAGATCGCGCCATGTTTCCGCGACGAAGACGCCCGTGCCGATCGTTCACCCGGCGAATTCTACCAGCTTGACCTTGAAATGAGTTTCGTGACCCAGGATGAGATCTTTGCGGTTGTTGAAAGCGTTCTGGTTGATATCTTCAATAAATTCGGTAATAAACAGATGGATCCGGCACCGTTCGTGCGCCTGCCTTATCTTGAGGCCATGAACCGTTTCGGTTCTGATAAACCGGACCTGCGCAACCCGCTGGAAATGGTTGACGTGACAGAAGTATTCCGTGACTGCGGCTTTAACGCTTTCGCCACCACCGTGAAAAAAGGCGGCGTGGTTCGTGCCATCAAGGCTCCGGGCGTTGCCGACAAATCACGTAAGTTCTTTGACGATATGATCAAATACGCCCAGGAAAATGGCGCCAAAGGTATGGCCTACATCATCTGGGCCGATGGCGAAGTCAAAAGCCCGATCGCCAAATTCCTCAGCGAAGACGAACTTGCCCAGCTTAAAGAAATCGGAAATGTTGAAGACGGCGACTGCCTGTTCTTCCTGGCCGACAAAGAGAAGCTGGTCTGGCGTATCGGCGGCGCGGTTATTCCGGAACTTGGCCGTCAGCTTGAGCTTATCGATCCGAAAGTTTTCAAATTCTGCTGGATCGTTGATTTCCCGATGTTCGAGGAAGATGAAGAGACCGGACAGGTCATCTTCAGTCACAACCCGTTCTCAATGCCTCAGGGCGGCATGGACGATCTGCTGAACAAGAATCCGCTGGATATCCTGGCTTATCAGTATGACATCGTCTGCAACGGTATCGAGTTGTCAAGCGGCGCGATCCGTAACCATCGTCCCGATATCATGTACAAGGCATTTGATATTGCCGGATACTCTCAGGCAGAGGTTGATGACAGTTTCGGCGGCATGATCAACGCGTTTAAACTCGGCGCGCCTCCGCACGGTGGTATTGCCCCGGGTGTCGACCGTATCGTTATGCTCCTGGCTGACGAGCCGAACATCCGCGAGGTTATCGCGTTCCCGTTCAACCAGCAGGCACAGGACCTGATGATGAACGCTCCGGCTGAAGTCAATATGAAACAGCTCCGTGAACTCCACCTGAAGGTTGTCATGCCGAAGGCTAAGGAAAAAGAGGGCGAAAAGAAAGCCGAAAACTAAGCATTACCGGCCGGGTTGAATTATCATCCCGGCCTTTTTTTTATGGAGGAGGTTCCATGGCGTTATATCGTGAAACAATAGAGCTTGAAACCCGCGGTCAGCGGGATATGCATGATATAACGGCTGAAGTCGAGGCCGTTGTCCGGCGCTCCGGCATTAGTGATGGCCTTTGCCATATCTTCAATGTCGGTTCGACCGGCGTAATCGGTACTATCGAGTATGAGCCGGGACTCGAAAAGGATTTTCCCGAACTGCTTAACCGGCTGATTCCTCCGAGTCGTGAATACGGTCATGAGCTGGCCTGGCACGATGGCAACGGACATTCCCATCTTCAGGCCTCCCTTGCCGGACCTGAAATAACTATCCCGATCGACAGCGGCTGCTTCCTGACCGGAACCTGGCAGCAGGTATTCCACTACGAAGCAGACGTTAAGCCACGTCACCGTCGCATTGTTGTTACAGTCATGGGAGAGTAATCTCTTTCCAAAATATTTTCTGACAAAATTTTTCAAAGGGTATTGACTTTTTTTAAAATATAGTGTATCCTTTTAGTGTATCGGTAAAAGTTACACAGAAAGAATACAATGTTAGGATTATCAAAATCTGATCAACTCTTTCAGATTCTCAAGGAACGTATCGAGAAGATGTCGGACGGGGACCGGTTCCCTTCTGTCCGGGAGATCATGAAGGAGTATAACGTCAGCCAGTTCACGGTGACTCCGGCGATGACCCGCCTGGAGGAAAAGAAACTGATTCGGCGTGAAGTCGGCAAAGGCACATTTGTCCGGAAAGACGGCGAGCAAAAACCTTTCACGCTTTACTATTTCATGTCAGACTGGCCGGATGATACGGCGCGTTCCGTTGAGCATTTAACCATGATTGAGGCTAATGCGCGGAATTATGACTATCATCGCGTGATCCACGATTACCGGAAAGATATCTACGGAGAACTGCCTTTTGGTGATGCTGACGCTATCTTTATCAATCCGGCGAATATGAACTTCACTCCGGCTCAGCTTGAGATACTCCGCAATGCGCCAGTTCCGCTGATTATCAAAGGAACGGTTCCAAACATGGGGATTAACTATGTCGCAGGAGATAACTTTAATGCCGGTTCTCTCGCGGCAGAATATTTCAACACCCAGGGACACCGGAGTGTCGCGATATTGCTTTCCGAGCCGTTTGGGACAACCAGTCAGGAGATGCTGCAAACTTATACCGCGTGTGCAGAAGGACTCCACCTTAATGTCAAGGTTATTGATTGCGGTACTCATTATGGAGAACTATCCAGTTTGAAGGCTTATGAGGCGTTGAAAAAATATCTGGATTATAATTCACTTGATTTTTCAGCGTTATATGTGACAAGTGACGCCAGTTCACTTGGTGCATTAAAAGCTTTTTCAGAAAAAAATATTGCAGTTCCGGATGAGGTTTGTGTGCTTGGCTATGGTGGTTGTCCGTCCGCTGCACTCTTCCATCCTTCATTGAGCTCAGTGTCAATTGCCCGGGAAAAACTTGCCGCCGGATATTTTGAGATTCTGGATGAATGTTTGAAGTCCGGCAATCTGCACGGACATAGTAAAATTGTCTATCCGGAATTGATCGAACGTGAATCAACCATGTTAAGTGTTCATATAAACTAAGGAGAAAGAAAAAAAATGAAAAAGCAAATCTTCACACTGATCGAGCTTCTGGTGGTGATCGCGATTATTGCGATTCTGGCTTCAATGTTGTTGCCTGCTCTTAACAAGGCCCGTTCAACCGCAAAAAAGATTAAATGCGTCAGCAACCTGAAACAGGTCGGTCTGGGTTTGGCTCAGTATGCCAGTGATTACAAGTATTACCCGCCTGGCAAATTCAAGACAGCCGAGTCATGGAACCAGCATTTGTGGCCGCACAAAGTCAGGCCTTATCTCGGCAGCACCAAGCAGGCGACAAACTGGACCAATTCCTATCAGCTTATGCGTGACGGTGCGCTGTTCTGCCCTGAAACCCAGATAAAGGGTAATGATACGATCTCCTATTCAATGAACGGTTTTGGATTGTTGAAGAATTATTTCGGTCTTTCTCCGGCGATTGGTATTACCGGCACCGGCGATTCAGATTCATACATGGTTGCGCCGTGGACCAAGGTTACTTCGCCTCCGGGATGGTCCGGCTATTCTAATATGTCAATTTCCAGGGTTATGTTTATCAGTGAATTGGGAATTTCCACCGCATCATCAAGCGGCTCGGTATATCCGGTAATCCGCAACGGCACCTATTACAACGCGCTGGACAGCGGCACAGAACCTGCTTTCAGGCATCTTGGACGCAAGAATGTTCTCTGGCTCGACCTCCATGTCAGCGATGTTGTCCGCAATCAGATGGAATGGCACAATTACATAAAATAAGCTTAATTTAAACTCAGGAAATCACATGTTTCAAAGAAAATATTATTCCGCCGCGATTGCGGCGGCGGGGTTTGCACTGTCCGCGCACGCAGCGATGTTTGAAAACTTCGAGAAGATTTCAGCGGGTGATATTAATAATAAAAATGCAAAACGTGATTCTTCGGTCGAACTGCTGAAAGCGCCGGAAAGCAAAGGCTCTGCTGCAAAGATCAGCTGGAATTCCAATAAATTCAAATTTTCCGAATTGACTCTGAAAAAACGCAAGCAGCTTCCGGTCTTTGAAGAAGCCACCTTTAAAGTAAGAGTATATGCGCCGGACAACAGCACGGTAACTAAGTTTAACCTGCGTCTGATCGATTCCTCTCACGAGGTCTTTCAATGGAACAAAGGTGTTTCGTTTAAAAAAGGCTGGCAGGAGGTTGTATTCAATATAACCCCGAATAATTCATCGGTGCAATGGGGCGGCAACAATGATAAAAAGCTGGATCAGCCTGCAAAGCTGCTGGGATTCGGCATAGACTATAAACGCAACAGCGGAAAAAGTTTCATCTGGGTCGATGATATCAGTTTTACCACTGGCAAGGGGGACAAAGTAAGCTGCGTGATTCCGGCGGCAATGTTTGATGACCGTGACAATATATATATTCATTCATATGGCGGCAGTCATCAGAAGCAACAGAATGCAGATTCGATTAGCTTGAAAGGAGATGCACATTCTTACCTGTTGAGTAAAAGAAAGTGGAAGCTGAAAGGGTATAAGGCTCCGGAAAAGGTTAGTCTGTCGGCTAATTTAAAATCGGGTTCCGGCTATTTCCAGGTTAAATTCCGCGGCGCGAAAAATAAAACAGCGGTATCAGAAAAGATAAATCTCAAATCAGGGCAAAATATCTATGACGCGGATGTTGACTGCTCTGCTCTGACGCAGCCGGTAAGAGCGGAGTACCTGGGAATTTATTCAAAAAAACGTGATATAAACATTGATATTAATCAGCTTGATTTAATCTGCAAAGACTATCCGGTTAACGCGATTAAGGTAGATATTGAGACCGGTAATCCGGTGCATGTTCTGAAAGCCGGAGAAGAGAAAAAGCTTAAACTGAAATTCACTAATACATCCGATACCGCGGTTTCGTTTACCGCGATGATCGATCTGGTTAACTTCTTCGGAGAAAAGATAAGCTATACAAAGAACTTCACGCTTCCTCCTCACAGTGTTCAAGATAGTTTATCCCCGGCTCTTCCGGCTAAATACGGCATCTGGTGGGTTAATTATAACGTTATCGATAATAATGTCAAAGACAGTTCCGCGTCCGGACAGCTTTCTTTTGCCTATATGCAGCCAGCCGGTCCTACCCCGGGCAGGGGAAAGGGTTTTCTTTTCGGCATGTGCACCCACACCGCACGCTGGGGCAAGCGTGACCGTGAGTTGGAAATTATGGCGGCGGGACTTTGCGGTGCCAAGATCGTCCGAACCAGTCCAAGCTGGGGCTCGGTGGAAAGAACCCGGGGCAAATATGACTGGACCATGTTTGATGAATTGGTCAGGGAGTATGGAAAGCAGGGCATGGAGCTGCAGCCGATCCTGGCGTTCACTCCGAAGTGGGCGGCTCCGCCTGAAAAACAGAAAAGCAAGGTTTGGACCGATTGGAACCGTTCTCAGCCTGACTTGAAGGCCTATGGCAGGTTCTCTTACGATGCGGCAAAGCGCTATAAAGGGAAAATACGGTTCTGGGAAGTCTGGAACGAACCGGATTTGAAAGGCTTTTTCAAAGGTACGCTGAATGAGTATCTGGATATGATGAAGACTGCATACAAAGGAGTTAAAAAGGGTGATCCTGAAGCGATTGTCATGACTGGCGGGTTTGCCACAATGAATTATCATCCGGGACGCAATGACGAGCCGGACTTTCAGGAAAAATCAGTTGCCAGAGGGAAAGGCTTTTATGAAGTGCACGCTTTTCATCAGCACGGATCATTCAATCACTATCGCCAAACCGTCGACGATAAATTCCTGCCGATGCGTAAAAGAAACGGGGTAACTGCCCCGTGGTATGCCAATGAGACCGCTATTGCTTCAATGGACGGAGCAGAGAAGATGCAGGCGGAGACGCTTTACAAGAAGATTCTTTTTGCCTGGAGTCGCGGCGCGATCGCCTACAATTGGTATGACTTGCGCAACGACGGTTTTGATCCCAAGGAACACGAGCATAACTATGGTATCTTGACCAATGATTTTTACCCTAAGGCCGGTTACCCAACATACAACGCCCTGGCTCTCAACTTTACCGGGATGAAATTTGACCGCGAAATGAAACTGGGTGATAATCTCTGGGCCTTTGTTTTCAAAGATAGTAAGAAGATGATTGTCCCGGCCTGGAATGAAGAAGCTTCATCCTCAGGCAAGCATATTGTTATCAAGACTGACGCGGTCAAGGCTGCCAGCCTGGATATAATGGGAAATCTGACTCCGATACCGGTGACCGGCGGTTTAACGGTGCTTGAAGTTGCTCCTACTCCTGCCGCGCTTTATCTTTACGGCGCAAAATCAGTTGAGGCGCGTGGGGCGCTGCTGTCAATTCAAAATTCGCAAATAGCGGTTCCCGGCAGAGAACTTAAATGTCCGGTTCAAATACAAAATCCTTTCGGAGATGCGAAAAAATTCCAATTATCATTGATCACACCTGATAGTATTACCAGTTCCTCCGCGGTACAAACTGTAGAGGTAGCTGCGAACCGTAAGGAAAATGTTGATATAGCGTTGAACATATCGAAAAAGATTAAGATCCGCAACCGCAATTCGGTTAAGGTCAAGTTGCTTTATGCAATTTCCGGAACTCCCTGGCAGGGAGCTATCGAAATCCCGGTTAATCTGGCAACATTGATTCCGGCTGGAGGCTTTTCCGGCAAGCCTGAGTTTTCCCTTGATTCACGGGACAATGTTTTCAGTTTATGCGCCGCCGACCCGGCGTTGACTCATCTGGTCTGGAAAGACGCTAACGATTTGAGTGCCGATATCCGGTTGCGGAGCGACGGGAAGAAATTGTTGGTTAAGATAGACGTGACCGACGATGTTCACCGTCAGGACGAGAGCGGTTTTACTGTGTGGAAAGGGGACAATATCCAAATGGGGATCCAGGTCCCGGGGCAAAAAGCCCATTGGGAAATCGGTCTGACCATGCTTAAGAACGGCAAACCGGAAGTATTCGTATGGAGCGCGCCCGGAAAGGTCGATAAGACACAGGTGGCAAAAGCCATTTCTCTGCAGGTGTCCAGAAAGGGTAATAAGACTCTTTACAATGCCGCGATACCGCTGGCGGCTCTCGGCATGAATAAAGCAACGCTGAAGTCAGGTATCAGGTTCAACCTGTTGGTTAATGATAATGACGCCGGTATCAGGGAGGGATGGGTTTTTCTGGCTCCGGGAATCGGGGAAGCAAAAGACCCGAAGAAATATCCGTTCCTGATTTTCGAATAATAATACTTGTTTGTGTAACTGGCCCTTCGAGACAATCGGAGGGTCAGTTTTGTTTTTGTGGTGGAACTTTCGGTCTGAAGGCTCGTTTCCCATTTGTTTTCCGCGTCCGCAGCACGCAGTACGGAGTATGGCGCGGTACATCGCTGTCGGTCGTACCGACTAGCGGCGCCAGAATGTCGGCAGCAGAACCACCAGAACAGTGTAGACTTCGAGGCGTCCCAGCAGCATTGCGGCTGAGAGAATTATTTTTGCTGACGGTGCCAGCCATGCATAAGTGCAGCTGGCTCCCACGTTTCCAATACCCGGACCTATATTTCCCAGGGAAGCGATTGCCGCGGATGTGGCGGTCGCGTAGTCCATACCGGGATAGAACGAGAGGACCATTGAGAATATAACAAACAGCGAGATGAACAGGAAAAAGAAGCTTAAAACTTTGTGCAGGGTATCACTGTTCATTCGAGTATTGTTAAGATGAACATTGGATATTTCCCTTGGAAAGAGGCAGCGGCGTACTTGAGACATGCCGTATTTGATCAGCAATAGAAATCTTGATACTTTCATGCCGCCGCCGGTGGAACCGCCGCAGCCGCCGATAAACATCAGAATTACCAGCGTCAAGCAGGCGTAAGCCGGCCAGAGCGCGAAGTCCGCCGTACAGAAACCGGTCGTGGTCAGGATCGAGACGACCTGAAAAGCGGAATAGCGGATCGATTCAACCAGGCTTGGTGCAACCTTGAGTCCGGATGTCGTGATAAGTGGATTTCCAGCCAGCATCAAGACCGCCGTAATTGACGCGGTAGCCAGTAACGTTATTCCGAAATACCACCTGAATTCTTCGTCTTTGAAGTGGAATAGCGGTTTCCCGCGTAACGCCCGGTAATGCAATACGAAGTTACCCCCCGCCAGGAACATGAAAAAGATGATAACCCAGTCAACATAGGCGCTGTTATAGAAACCAACGCTGGCCTGTCGGGTCGAAAAGCCTCCGGTTGCCATTGTGCCGCAGGTATGGCACCAGGCGTCAAACAGCGACATCGAAGGTAAAAGCATCAAAGTTTCAACAACAGATAAGAGCAGATATACACCCCAGAGAATCTTGGCCGAATTGGCGATTCTCGGGGTAAGCTGATCGGAGGTCGGTCCGGGGACTTCGGCGTTGTAGAGTTCCTGTCCGCCTGATCCAAGGAAAGGCACGATAGCCAGAGACAGAACCACGATCCCCATACCGCCGAGCCAATGTGTCAGGCTGCGCCAGTAGAGGAGGCCGTAGGGCAGGTCCCTGATGCCGTCTTTCAAGGTGCGGCCGTCATCGAGAACCAGGGTGTTGTCCAGCACACTTGCTCCCGTGGTGGTGAAGCCGGACATAGTCTCAAAAAAAGCGTCATACCAGCAGAGGTCGGACACTATCATAAACGGTATGGCTCCAAAAATTGCGGCAGCGGTCCAGCCGAAAGTGACAATCCCGAAGCCCTCGCGTTTACCGAGTACATATTTTTTTGTACGGGACATGAAAAAGATAAATACGCCGACTATGACCGGAATCATTCCGGACAGGGCCAGTTCCCAGATTACGGTTTTGGAGTCGCCCATCAGCCATGCGACCGGGACCGCGGTCATGATCGCAAGGCCGATCACGACAATCAAAGCGGCAACAACATTTACTACATGGCGGATATTCATAATATGGTCATTTCATTACGGATTGACGGATCAACTGAACAGTTCAGCCAGTTTTTTCTCTGTTTCAGGAGTAGTTATGGCCGCGACCAGGTCGCCCGGCATCAGCGGCAGTTCGCCGTAGGGGGTTAGAACCTGACCGTCACGGAAAACCATAGCGAGCACGGTCGATTCAGGAAATTTGCAGCCATCGATCTGTTTGCCGCTGACCTTGCTGAATTCTTTGACCTCGAATTCCGACACAACGGCTTCGGCACGATGCAGGATGGCGTTGGTATGAACCTGGTTAACCGCGGATATATGACGCAGAATTGAATTGCCGGCAACTACCCAGCGGCTGAAACCACAGTCAATGAAGTCCATTTTCCGGACCAGGTCGGCATATTCCTCTTTGTTGGTCAGTACTATGGTTTTCTTTGCTCCCATGCGCTTGGCCAGGATACAGCTTAGAATATTGCTTTCGTCATCTTCTCCGGTTGCGATAAAGACATCGCAGGCGGAAACCCCGGCTTCGTCGAGGACATC
>MDTD01000482.1_pt1 | contig 11053 bp, 13 predicted proteins | sample 811221 | NCBI WGS metagenome assembly MDTD01 (sample SAMN05326646, study PRJNA326480) | marine metagenome | isolation source: seawater | place: Pacific Ocean: South West | collected 2011
CTATTTGTAATATTACTTTGTTATTTAACATATTCTATGCAATCTATATACATGACAAAATTTTTAAAAACAAATTATAATCGAACTATTGGATATAATAAAACTCATGGAAAGAAATTAGGAATAGTTTTCTTATCAGGATTAAAATCTGACATGACTGGACAAAAAGCTATTGCACTAGAAAATTGGGCGAAAAAAAATAATCACTCGTTTTTAAGATTTGATTACTCAGGTCATGGAGTTTCGTCTGGTAATTTCAGAGATTTTGTAATAAGTGATTGGATACTTGACGCAAAAACTGTAATTGAAAAACTAACAAAAGGTCCACAGATATTAGTAGGGTCATCTATGGGTGGTTGGATAATGTTAGCATTAGCAAAAAAAAAATTACTAAATATTCACTCCTTAATAGGAATTGCAGTAGCACCTGATTTTACAAAAAGACTTATATGGGACAATTTATCTTGCGAAACAAAAAATGAGGTGATTTTAAGTAATAAATATTCTTTAAACGAAAATTTAGAAATAAGTTATGAATTTATAAAAGATGGGGAAAAAAATCTTGTATTAGACACTCATATTGAATTCGAGGGTAGTGTATTTTTATATCATGGAATGATGGATGAAGAAGTGCCATTTAGTCTAAGTAAAGAAGTTATTGATAAAATAACTATGTCTAATGAAGTTCAATTAATTCTTGAAAAACATGGAGAACACCGATTATCAAAAGACAGAGAAATTGAAACTATAAAAAAACTTTTAGAAAAAATATCAAAATATTAATAATCATATTTATGATAATCCGAATGAGGATTAACCCCTACAATTCTATCACTCAAAACTTTTTTAAAACTTGGTCTTGATTTCACCGTTGAGTATAAGTGTTTTAATTTTTCAAAATTAAAAAAGTTCAATTCATCGATATAATCTAAAACAGTTAAACTACTTCCATAAAATAAATCAACATAAGTCAAATTGTCATCTACAAAAAAGTCGTTCTCTTTAATTAAATAATCAAAGTATCGCATATGATATTTTAAATTTAATCTAGCTGTTCTTATAATATGACTATTAGTTACAGAGTTTTTTTCAAATCTTTTAAATACTTTTTCTCTAAGAAGTGGAACAATTACTTCATTTTTAAAGTTTGTTTCAAACCAGAAAAGTAACTTTCTAACTTCATAATCATTTTTTTTATTCATTAATTTAGGAGGCGCTCCTAAATCATGGAGATACTCTACAATTACTGTCGCACCAACAATATTTTCATCAAGTGAGGTACTTAAAACTGGGAAAAATCCTCCTGGGTTTTTTAATAAATAATCCTCACTAGGATTATTAAAATTTTCTATAAATAAATCAAAATCTATTTTTTTTTCACTTAAAATAATTCTTATAAACCTTGAAGACGGACAAAGGAAGTAATGATATAATTTATTCATTTATTTAAATATCTTTTAAACCAAAAGCACATGCATCTTTCTCAAAAGATTAATAGTAAAAATTCTTTTTCTTGGAAAAACTAAATCTTTTTAACATTTTTTTCCATTTTATACTCTGATTTTAATTAATAAAATAAGATTTAATATCAACATTAATCATTTTAATAATTCCATTTAAAAGAAAATAATCTAATATCATATCTTAATAGAAAATAAAGTTTATGTCCCTAACTTTTTTAATCATATTATCCATAATACAAGGAATTTCAGAGTTCCTTCCTGTTTCATCTAGTGCACATTTAATTTTATTTCCTTTCATAAATGAAATCTCCTATCAAGGAAGATCTTTTGATGTGTGCTTGCATTTTGGATGTTTATTAGCTGTTTTATATTATCTTAAAAAAGATTTAATTTTTTACATAAAAAATCTTTTTAATAATCAAAATAAGTCATTAAGCTTTGTGTTTATAAAACTTATGATAATAGGTACTATACCTGTTTTATTTTTTGGGTTATTTATATCATTACTTAAATTAGATTTTGGAAATGCAGTTTATTTAATAGGATGGACAACACTTTTATTTGGAATTTTATTAGGTTTATCTGATTTAAAGAAAAAAACAAAAAATGAAATTAATTTTAAAGATGCATTTTTAATAGGCATTTTTCAGTCACTTGCTATTATTCCTGGTGTTAGTCGTTCGGGGGCAGTTATTACAGCAGGAAGATATTTAGGTTATAGTCGATATGTATCCTCCAAATTTTCTTTATTTTTGTCAATACCTGTGATTATTGCGGCAACTACTTTTGAATTATTTCAATTATTTAATGATGAAGTATTTTTTTTTACTAAGGAATATTTCATTGGAATAATATTAACTTTTTTTATAGCCCTGATTACAATATCTTTATTTATGAATTATATCGAAAAAATATCTTTAAAAATATTTGTTATATATAGAATCTTTTTAGGAACGCTCATTTTATTATTTTTTTATTTAAATTAACTATAAAAATTTATTAATTCTTTAAGCTTAGTATCTAATAAAACTGGTTTTATATTTAAATTAGATAATTCTGGATAAAGTCCATCTGAAACATTGTCTTTTAGAAGAAGTTTCATTTGATCAAATGTAAATGGAGGGTTAGGTAAATTTTGTAAAAATAATCCAGGTATCATCATTAATCTTGGATTTATTTTAATCAAAATTCTTTTTCTTTCTTTAAAATCTAATAACATTTTTATAAGTTGGTGAAAAGAGTATTTTTTTGGACCACATATATTAAAAGTTTTACATACTTTTGTATCAATTTTAAGTGTTTCTATAACAGCTAATGAAACATCGTTAACATACACAGGTTGAAACATAGTATTTGGACCAATTATTGGAATAAAAGGTGCAAATTTGGATATCTTTGAAAACAAACCAAAAAAATTATCTCCATTACCATAAATAATGGAAGGTCTTAATATAATGGAAGATTTAAGGTTTTTCTTGATACTTTCTTCTCCTAATGCTTTTGTTTTAGAGTAATTACTTGATGAATCTTTTGATACACCAAGTGCCGAGAGATGAATAAATTTTTTAACTTTCTTTTTTTTACACAATTTACTTATCATATCTGGCAAAGAATTATGTATTATATTAAACTCATCTTTACGATTTTCGTATAATATTCCACATAAATTTATTACTGCGTACTTATCTTCAATTAAAAAATCTAACAAACCGTCTTCAAAAATATTTCCTTGTATTATCTCTAATTGACCTGAATGAAATAAAACTTTTAACGGCTTAATTTTATTTGAATTTCTTGTTAAAACTGCAACTTTGGCACCCTTATTCAATAGATTTTCTATTATAGATTTCCCCACGAAACCAGATCCTCCAAGAATTAAGAATTTTTTATTTTTAAGAAAGTTTTTCATTCAAATTTACTCTAAAATATATTAATAGTACTAAGATGAATTATAAATTATATAAAAATGATTTTCCAGCAACATTAAAATTTAAAAAAAGTGTTGCAATTGACACAGAGACCATGGGATTAAATTTAAATAGAGACAGACTCTGTTTAGTTCAAGTTTGTTTTGGCGATGATGTTGTACATTTAATACAATTTACTAAAAACTTAAAGAATAAACCTGTAAACTTAATAAAATTGTTACAAAATAAAAATATTACTAAAATTTTTCATTATGGAAGGTTTGATTTGGCTATGTTACATAAAAATGTTTGTAATATAAATGGACCTATATATTGTACAAAAATAGCTTCAAAATTATCAAGAACTTTTGGTGCAAAACATGGCTTAAAAGATTTATGTAAAGATTTGATAAACATTGAGATTGATAAGTCAAATCAAACTTCAGATTGGGGAGCTAAAAAATTATCAAATGATCAATTAGCCTATGCTGCTCAGGATGTTTTATTTCTTCATAAATTAAAAATAAAATTAGATGAAATACTTCAAAGAGAAGGAAAAATGAATTTAGCGCTCGAATGCTTTGAAAGCTTACGAACAAGAGTCAAATTAGATCTAGAAGGTTTTCAAGAATTAGATATATTTGCGCATTAATATGAAAATCAATGCGAAATCTATTTTTATCTTTTTAATCATTTTAATTTCATCTTCTCTAATATTTAATTATGTGAGCAGAAACAAACAAAAAAACACTGACAAAGTTAAAAATATTGACTCTTCTAAAGCAGGAAAAACCATAGGAATTAATATTGAACAAAATCAATCAAATGGAGAAAAAATTAAAATTATTGCAGATTTAATGGAAGAAGACCAAGAAAAAAAATTAATAAAATTGATAAAACCGATTACTAAAATTTTAAAAAAAAATAATGTTACAAAAATTACTTCAAATTATGGCTATATAATAAATAATTATAAAAAATTTAAACTAAGTGAAGATGTAAATATTTATAATAAAAATAAAAAATTTATTTTAATAACTGATGAGCTTACAGGAATGTTTGATACTGGTGATATGTACACAAATTCACCAGTAAAAATTCAAATTAAAAATTCAAAATTACAAGGATCTAGCTTAAACCTTAAGAATTATGGAGAGTATATTAAGGTGTTGGGTAAAGCTAGTCTGATTATTGATTAATATGAGTATTTTTTTGACAAGAGAAATTATTTTATCTTTGTTACTTTTATTTTATTTGAAATCTGCTTTTGCAAACGAAAATCTTAATCAAATAAAAATTGAAGCCGATAAATCAATTGAATATTTTGAAAAACAAAAAATTTATATCGCCTCTGGAAACGTAAAAGCTTTTAAAGGAAATATGTCAATCAAAGCAGAAAATATTAAAGCTTTTATGGACAAAACAAATAATTCAAATATGACAAAAATTGAAGCAACAGGAAATGTTGTCATTGTTAGTAAAAATACTATATCAAAATCTAGCTATGCTAAATATAGTTTTAAAAATAAATTCTTCATTTTGAAAGGTGATCATCAGTCAATAGAGTCAAAAAAGTTCAAAATTAATTCTAAAAAATTTATTTCCTTTGATGATGTAAAGAAAATTGCTACGAGTGAAGGAGAGGTAAATATTTTGTTAAGCGGACCTACGTCAATTTTTTCGGAGAGAGTCAATGCTAATTTTGATAAAATTAATAACACTTTAACAACAGCAACTGCTGAAGGAAAAGTAAAAATAAAAACAAAATTAGAGACAATTACATCCAATTCAGCTAAATATGAAAGTAAAACAAATCTGATTTATTTGAAAGGCAATGTAATAATTAAAAAAGGTAATAGCGTACTGACTGGAGAAAAAGGATATTTGAATTTAAATACTCGAAAAAGTAGAATTGAAAGCGGAAAATCTAAAAGAGTAAAAGGTATTTTCAAGCCAATAAAAAAATAGATTGGGAGATCAAACTGACAACTTTAAAAGAACAACTTGAGTTTTTAAGACAAATTCAAACAATTCAACCTATAAAAAAAATAAAAGCCCAATATTCTGAAAAAAGGCTAATCACAAGAAATTTAAGCAAAACCTATAAAAAAATAAAGGTACTTGATAATGTTAGTATTGATTTAGATATTGGAGAAGTGGTTGGATTATTAGGACCAAATGGTGCTGGTAAAACAACCTGCTTTTACATAATTGCAGGATTAATTAAGCCTGATAATGGAAGAGTAAATATTGGGAAAACTAATATCACTGGATATCCAGTTTATAAAAGAGCCAGAATAGGTTTAGGATACCTACCTCAAGAAATGTCTATTTTTAAAGGTCTGTCAGTTGAAGATAATCTCTTATCAATAATAGAAACTAAAGAATTTGACAACCATAAAAGATATCAAATTCTTGAGGATTTATTAGTTGAATTTAATATCACAAAAATAAGATCGTCTCTTGGAATAACATTGTCTGGAGGAGAAAGACGAAGAGTAGAAATAGCAAGATGTATTGCTTCTAATCCTTCTCATATTTTGTTAGACGAACCTTTTTCAGGGATTGACCCAATAGCAATTCAAGATTTAAAAAACTTGATTGGATACTTAAAACAGAGAAAAATAGGAGTTTTAATAACTGATCATAATGTGAAAGATACACTAGATATAGTTGATAGAGCCTATGTTTTATATGATGGAAAAATATTACTTAAAGGTAATCCTTTTGAAATAAAAAATGATCAAAAAGTTAAAAGTGTTTATTTGGGTAAATCATTTCAATTATAAATAATTATGACTTGACAAAAAAATAAGCATGGTTAGGTATACTAAGTGAGTATATTTATGTTAAATCTTGAAAATTTATTAAATCCAAATTCTTTTTTGTTGATACAAACTCCGACAACCAAAAAAAAGCTATTTGATCAAATTTGCGATAAAGCTTCTGTTCGTTTTAAAATTGACAAAAGTTTTTTAATTAATTCGCTTATAGAAAAAGGTAAAATTGAGGGAACTACCATAGGTAATGGCATTGCTATCCCCTATGTTCAGCATGATAAAATAACCAAACCACTTTGTATCATTACTATACTCACTGAAGGACTTGATTTTGATGCTTTAGATAACAATACTGTGGACATTGTTTTCTTTTTAATACTACCTGAACTAAGTAAATCTAGAAACTTACAAATACTAGCTCAAATATCCAGATTTTTAAGAAATTTAGATATCACTACTAAACTGCGAGGATGTAAATCTGAAGAAAGTGCTTTTGCTATAATATCTCAATATTTAAAAAACAAAGCTGCTTAAACTACTCTGTTGATAATATTTTTATTATTGAAGTAATTTAAAATTGAAGATATCGCTTCTGTAGCTATAGAATTAAAACATTCATCAGTCCAACATAGTGAATGAGGCGTTAGTATTGTATTTTTTAAATTAATTAATTCATTATTTTTTTCTATTGGTTCGTTTGTCATTACATCTAACCCCGCACCTGCAATCTTATTTTCCTTTAATGAATTAATTAAATCTATTTCATTAATAACAGGCCCTCTAGATAAATTAATTAAATATGAACTGTTTTTCATTTTGTTTAAAAAAACACTATCAATCATTCCTATAGTTTTTTTATTTAAATCACATAATATAACTAAAAAATCACATAACTTAGGCAACTTACTAAAACAAATTTTCTCTACTTGAAATTTTTGCATTTCCTCTTGTGTAACATATGGGTCAAAACATATAACATTTTTGAATAAATGTTTAGAAATCTTTACAAATTCTTTGCCTATGCCACCGAGACCTATTAAACCTAACGTTTTATTCATTAAGCCAATTCCCATATGATTTGTTCTCTCATTCCAACAACCATTTCTTAGCAAATTGTCCTTGGTGATGAGTTTACCTGATAATGATAAAATCATTGTCAAAGCAGCAACGGCAACTGGTCTTCTTACAGCATTAGGTGTGTTTGTAAGTATAATTTTATTTTTTTTAAGAACGTCTAAATCAACAGAATCATAACCAACACCAAATCTAGAAACTATTTTAAGTTTATTAGTTTTAGGATTAATACTATCTTTATTTAATTTTGGTGAATTTAATAAAATTGCATCGTATTTAGAAGTTTCTTTTTCTGATAAAATTTGAATACTAGGATCCAACCATTCAACACGTATTTGTTTTTCTTTAATAAGAGATTCTAAAGGTTTATTTCCAAAACATGGGTTACCTTCACTTGTTAATAGATCTCCTGAAATCCCCAAAGTAAATCGCATAAACTTAACTTTCTATTTTTTTATTAATTCTGAAATTTTATCTCCTAAAAGTTTCATTTCTGTGCCTATTGCAATAACATTAAAACCTAAATTAGAATAATAATTTATCTCTTGTTTAGAAGATACCATTATGCCCAAAGATTTTTTATATTTATTCCCAGCATTTACAATTCTGTTAATAGCATCAAGGTAAACATTAGAATTAAACTGACCAGGAACTCCCAAAAAATTACTTAAATCAAAATGTCCCACCCATAAACAATCTACATTATCAATCTTTGCAATTTCTTCTACATTATCTAAACCACTTTTATTTTCAATTTGAAGAATATTAATAAGTGATTTATTAGCATTTTTAATTACATCAATCGGATCCTCCACCTTGTATTCATTGTGTGCAAAACCAAATCCTGCACCTCGCCTTCCTAATGGTGGATATTTTGAATATTTAACAACATCCAATGCATCTTTTTGATTATTTACCATTGGTATCATAATTCCATTTGCACCTAAATCTAAAGATCTTGAAATGTAATTATAATTGATTTCAGGAACTCTAATCATAGGTTGCAAACCAATCCCTTTAGAGATCAATGCTAATTCTTTAAATTTATCTAATGTTAGTCCACCGTGCTCCATATCATAAATCACAAATTCACAACCTGAATTTTTAACCACGAAAGGAATCCCTGGTGAAAAAAAATCAAAAATCATTGCTCCCCTTATTGGCATTCTATTTAAAAACTTATTTTTGAGATCATTACTCATAAAATTAATATACAAAAAGTTAATAACCTAAATTAAGATCAATCTTATTAACAGGCACTTTACCAGAATGAATTAATTTTATGGCTTTTGCAACCTGTTCAGCAGCAGTTTCAACATTTGTCTCTGCTGCAACATGTGGCCAAATAATAATATTTTTGTTTTTCCAAAAAGGATGATTCTTTGGCAATGGTTCAATTTCAAAAACATCTAGAATTGCCAAATTAATTTTATTGCCGCAAAAAGAAATTAAATGATTTTCAACTACGTGTTGACCTCTTCCTGCATTAATAAAACATACTCCATTTTTCATTTTTGAAAAAACATCTTTATTAAATATATTTTTTGTATCATTGGTAAGTGGTAATAAACATATATGAATATCACAATTTTCAATCATATAGTTAAAACCTTCTCTATTGTAAAAACTACTATAAAAATTAGATTTCTTTTGTGATCTACTCCAACCTAAGACATCAAAACTTAAAGAATTTAAATCCCTAGCTACAACCTTTCCAATTTCTCCTATGCCATAAATACCCACCTTAATTTTATTAAAATCTAAATTTTGTCTTGATTTATAGATTTTATTAATCTGTTGTGTTCTGTAACCCTCATAGTCTCTAATATAATTTAATATTGATAAAACAACCCAATGACTCATTGACTTTGCCATATAAGGATCAACTATTCTGTAAACAGAAATATCTTCAGAAAAATTAACATCATTAATGATGTGATCAACACCCTGGCCTAACGATATTATGGCTTTTAAATTTTTAAGTTTAGAAATTTTTTCCATAGGAGCTTTCCATAATAAAGCTATCAAAGCTTGAGATGCTCTAGGGTCATCTAAATGAATTAACTTAAAATCTTGATACCATTTCTTTAACTTAAGATCCCATAATTTTAATTGATTTTTGGGAGTATTTTTCTGATAAAACAAAACTTTTTTCATAAAAATATTGTAAATTTTAGTTTATTAAACAACTATTTACAATTAATCTCAAGCATTGTTTAAAAGTAAAGTTATCAAAAATTTTATTTAAATATAAAAATATTTAACTGATTAGTTCTTTGTTCTTGAATAAATATTTGAGAAGATGAAATGTAATTCTACGTTTTTAATTGAAATTTTATTCTAGATTAATATTATCTGTTTATGAAGAATAAATCCGAAATAAACAGCTTTGAACTAAATAAATACATAAAAATAAATCCTAAAAAAAAGCAAGATTTTTTTAGTTTATATTGTTTCAAAGGCAATAATAATGAAAAATTAAGAGATAACAAAGATGCAGGTGCTTTAAAAGCAAACAAAGAATATCTGATAAATAATTATAAAAGTTATAGTAAATTATTAATTGATAACGGATATTTAGTTTCTATTGAAAAAAAACTAAATTTAAAACTTTTTCCGTATAAAATAATGCATGTGATTTCAGATGAACAAACTAGGCATTTAATTTGGCATCGTGATGTTTATAAGCACAACGGTAGAGATATTGGTCCTCCGTGGCCTCTATATAAATTGGCCATTTATTTGCAAAAAACAGATAAGTCAAACGGAATTACAGGTTTTATACCAGGCAAATTTAACATAAATATTAACAATAGATATGCTGATACTTTATATGCTTTTCTAATTTCTAAATTTGCTTTTCACTCAAGTGTTGAACCAGGAGAAGCACTTTTATTCTCCGGAGAAGTGATGCACCATAGACCGTCATCAAAATCAAAAAATCATAGGCAAGCTATAATTTTTAGTCTTACAACTTCATCGGAAGTATATAATCAATACAAAGACGATATAACCTCTTTTCCTTATTTTTATGATAGATCAATTAATAAGATATAGTAACGAATTAAAATATGTTTAAAAACTTTTTAAAAGTTCTTTACCATATTAGGTCATATAGTCATTAATTATTATAGTTTTACAATTAATTTAGTTATTCAAATTTCATAGCTATAATTTATGTTTGAAATATTTTAAATAATTGGTGGAGCTAAGGGGGTTCGAACCCCTGACCTCTACACTGCCAGTGTAGCGCTCTCCCAGCTGAGCTATAGCCCCATTTATCTATTTATCTTCTTCTTCATCATTACTTTCAGTATCTTCATCAATTTCTATTGAGAAATCATCTTTTCCATCTAATTCATCATCAATAATTTCTATTTCTTCATCATTAATTTTTTTTTCAATGTTAGTGTCTATATTGTCATCTTCAATTTCTGATTCATCATCAATTTCAAGAATTTCTTGATCATTTTCTAATGAATTAATATCTTCTTCAAGCGTTTCTTCTTCTTTTTTAATATTACTTGAAGGTATATTATCTTCGGTCTTTGAAGCTATGCTCCTGCCTTTTCTACTTTTTAACAGCAAATCTGGATCAAACTCAAATTGACATTTAGGACAAATAACCGGATTTTTATTAAAATCGTAATATTTTATACTACATGATGGACAAACTCTTTTTATACCCCATTCTTCATTAGACATGTTTTTATCTCCATATTAATTAACCAGGCTAGTGTGTTATGGTTAAATAAGTCAAAATAGCTTTTGATTTTTATTCTTTAACGCTTTAAAAATAAAAATCAAATGGTTTCTATAATTTCTACTA
>MDTD01179605.1_pt1 | contig 11053 bp, 8 predicted proteins | sample 811221 | NCBI WGS metagenome assembly MDTD01 (sample SAMN05326646, study PRJNA326480) | marine metagenome | isolation source: seawater | place: Pacific Ocean: South West | collected 2011
AACCTCTACCGGTCTTGAAATTATTGTTCCATCAAGTGGAGATTTTACTAAAGTATCATCAAGAGCTATTTTTGCATTCTCAACATTTACAATAGATCTAACGTGTTGAGATTTAGCTGATGCATATCCTTCTTGTATCTCTTCGAAATTCTTGTCTGCTATGCTTCCCTCTGCATGCAATGCTTGGCCTCTATCAAGCTGAGCCTCAGCATTTTCTAATCTTACTTCAGCTAATCTTAAATCAGCTTCAGCTTGATCAAGTACATTCTTGGGCGTTCTTTGATCAATTCTTGCAAGAATGGTTCCTTTTTTTACAAAATCTCCAACCTCTGCAGGTAAATCTAGAATCTCACCTGAAGCCTTTGACTTTATTTCAACTGAATAAATAGCCTCAACCTCTCCGGATGCTTCTATTGTTAGATCTAGTTGCTTGGGCTCAACATCTTTTTTTTGATAATAAGAATATGCTTTTGAGTCACCTGAACCACCGCCGCAACTAACTAAAACAAAAATACTAAATAAATATAAATATCTCATCAAACTCTCCCTACATCTGATTCAATTAATCCATCTTTAATTGTAATAACTCTGTCAGTTTGCTCAGCAATGTCACTTTCGTGAGTTATAACAATGATTGTCTGTCCGTTTCTATGAAGTTCTTTAAAAAGAGACATTATTTCAGCCCCGGTTTTTGTATCTAGATTGCCAGTTGGCTCATCTGCAAAAATAATATTGGGTTTATTTACCAGCGCTCTAGCAATAGCAACTCTTTGCTGTTGTCCACCAGATAGCTCATTTGGTTTGTGAAGCACTCTATCCTCAAGTCCTACCTTATGTAAAACATTATTAGCTTTTTTTAATGCATCAGCTTTACTGTAACCTGCATAAGTTAATGGCAGCATTACATTATTGAGAGCTGTATTTCTTGCAAGCAAGTGAAATGATTGAAAAACAAAACCAATCTTTTTATTTCTTATTGCTGCCAAATCATCATCATCCAGTTTGCTAACTTCACTATCATCAAGATGATATTTTCCTGATGTTGGTGTATCTAGACATCCAATGATATTCATCAATGTTGTTTTGCCCGAACCTGATGGACCCATTATTGAAATAAATTCACCAGCATTTACATTAAAGCTTATATCATTAATTGCGTTAACAGTTTCACTTCCTATTTGAAACTGTTTTTTGAGATTTTTTACTTTAATAAGGCTCATAAGTGTCAAGTTTACTTTACATATATGAAATGATCAAACTTTGTGATTTAGCTTGATGCAGCTGCTCTTAGGCCTTCAGTAGATTCTATGTAAGAAAGCCATGGGTTTGCTTCACTCTCTTTTCCTAGGTCTATTGCTTTTTTAAGTTCTAATCGAGCATTCTTGAAATCATCAACTTCTATATAACAAACGCCAAGAAGCATCTCCAAAGATCCAGGCTTTCTATTCCAACCTTTATTTCTTGCAATCTTGAAATACTTTATTGCTTGAGAATATTTTGAGTTTTGTAGTTGGATTTGGCCTATACGATAATCATATTTTGGATCATCAGTTATCTGAGTAACCTTCACAAGAGATTTAACGGCATTATCAAAATCTTTCGCTGTTATGTATGCATTACTGAGAAGTTCATTGTTTTTAATGTTGCTTTCTAAAACCTTTAGTTTAATACCTTTCTCAATAACCTTACTTGAATCGACTGGTAAACCTTTGTAGAGATAAAAATTAGCTAAGTTAATGTACTCTGATGGTTTAGTTAATAAGTCTTGTTGAAGCTTAAATTCAAGAGTAGCCAGAGACTCTTCCTCAAATCTAATAATGTTGTAAATACCAGCCATTTGTTCAATATATTGTTTATTCTTAGGTTTATATCTAACCAAATCTTGAGAAATTTCTAATGCATCCAGGTATTCTTTTCTTTCAGTATGTATAGCAAATTTTAGCTGTGCCCAATCCTCTACAAATCTATATGAGTTATCTATTGCAAGTGTAATAAACTTTAGAGCACTACCCCACTCCTCATCTTGTGCATAGATAGTAGCTAATATGGCATAACCTTCTGGCTTAAGATCTAATTTATATCTCTCTCCAGTTTCAACCCACTTTAGAAGTGTTTTCTTTGCATTTTCTCTGTCGCCAGTCACGTAGTAAACTTGACCAAGAGTGAAATATAACTCAAAAATATCATATGGAGGCATATCTCTCTTGAGACTAGCCTGCTTTAAATATCTCAATGCTTCTTCATTTCTATCATACGAAAGAAGGAAATAAGCATAAGTTCTTAGAAATACAAAGTGATCATATGATCTAGAGGACCATGTATCATTTGCATAGTCATAATAAATTTTTTCAGCTGCTTCTAAGTTTCCTTTATCAATATTGGCTTGCGCTCTTTCTAGAGTATTGTATACCCATTGAGTAATAGCTTGATCAGCAGCAGTGACACTGAGGCTTAAAAATAAAGACAAAGATAATAATGTTTTCATCATAAATTAAATTCTATTGTGGTAAGACCAACCTGCTTAACAGCAACACCATCTATAACCCTTGGTTTAAACTTCCATTTAAGAACTGCTTGAATTGCTGCTGCATCAAATACTCTAGGCGGTCTAGACTCCTCAATTATAGCACTTATTACTCGTCCCTTCTCATCAACTGTTAATTTCACAGTAACAAAGCCAGTTTTTCCAGCCTTGAGAGCTTCTCTTGGATATTTAGGCTGTATTTTAACTAAAGGAATTAACCCACTATTAGCAGCAAGTGAGTTTGATCCTCTAATAAAGGCACCTTTCAAATCAACTGGTGTATTTAATGTAGGAAACTTAATATTAAGATTTTGTACTGGCTGAACCACCTCAGGAGTCTCAAGTTTTGGAGGGGGTGGTTTTTTTGGTGGCGGTGGTTTATCAGGAAGAACTCTTTCTCTTTCGTTTAAAAAGTCATTTTTTCTTAGTCTGACAAAATCAACGAGACTTGAATCTTTAGTTGCGTCAAAAGTTTTATCACTTGGAAGAATGATTACATATATTGTCAAAAAGATTGCAAAAGCAATTGAAAAACCGCCCACCACTGAAACAGTTAATCTATTCTGCAAGTTAATCTTGTTCAGCAGCGATTGAAACATTTTGTACTCCAGCCAATCTAACTTGGTCCATTGTTTCAACTAAAAAACCTGTCTTAGAAGCTTTATCAGCCTGAATAATGACTGAACCTTCAGGATTTTCGGCTTTAAGTCTTTCAACATTAGCTCTAACTGACCTTAGATCAACTCTTCTTTTATCTATCCAAATCTCATCATTAGCTGTAATAGCGATCAAAATATTTCCTCTTTCATCCCTAACTGCGGTGGATGCATTTGGCCTATTAACCTCTACACCAGTTTCTTTTACAAATGATGTGGTAACTATGAAGAAAATTAACATTATAAAAACTATATCAAGCATAGGCGTTATATCTATGGTCGATTCATCTCTTGCTCTGCTTCTTCTTTTTATCATACTAAATTGTTTCTATTGTATGTTTTACTTCAAGTGTTGCTCTTTCAATTGACGATTTTATAGCCGTCAAAAGAAATAAACCAACTATAGAAATGAACAAGCCTGTCATAGTTGGAAGAGTTGCTCTAGCTATACCAGAAGCCATAGCTCTAGCATTACCTGTTCCAGTAATTGCCATAATGTCAAAAACTTCAATCATTCCAGTTACAGTTCCTAATAAACCAAGTAAAGGACATAATGCTATGAGACCTTGAATCGTAAGAAGGTTTTTTGATGATTCAGAGTTCAAGATTGAGATATTTTTTAATTTAATTTTATTTTTAACCCACCTGTTATTTGATGGGCATTCTTTAACCTCAATTACACGCTCATTGCTGAGTTTTTTTAAATCATTTATAAAAAATATTAATCTTTCAACAAGAAGTGTAATCATAATTATTGCAACTAAAAATAAAATAAAGATTACCGGCCCGCCTCTATCGAAAAAGTCTAATAATGAGACAAAAGGAAGAGATAGGTAATAAAACATATTATTTTTGTCTTGTTGAGAATGAAGCAATAAAACCAATTGCCTGTTCTTCATATACTTGCGTGATACTTCGGCTTCTAGATTCAAGAATATTATGAATGAACAAAAGTGGAACGGCAGCTATTAGTCCAAGCATTGTTGTAACTAAGGCTTGAGATATACCACCAGCCATTAGTTTCGGATCTCCAGTTCCAAATAAAGTTATTGATTGGAAAGTTTCTATCATACCAACAACTGTTCCTAAGAGGCCAAGCAATGGAGCTACAGCTGCTAAGAGTTTCACCGTACTAAGGTTTTGCTCAAGAACAGGAACAGCTCGTGATAAAACGTCTTCAAGCTGTGCTTCCAGATCTTCAGGAGTTGAACCACTATAATCTTTAAATATTTTATTAAGTTTTCCTAGGACTGAGTTGTCAGAGAAATTGCCACTAGAGAGCTCTGCCTCAAGGATTTTGGATTCTGCTGAGAGAAACCTATATCTCATTGCACCAAGAACAATACCTATTGCAAAGAGAAGTATGATTATGTATCCAACAAACCCACCTTGATTAATCCTTTCAAAAAATCCAGCTCTATCAATTAGTTTAGTTAATAATGACCCTCTTGTTGGGTCAATATAAATTTCATGATAAGTTCCACTCTCTGAGTTCTGAAGTCTTTTTGCAGATCTTCGTATTCCACCATCGGGCTGCTTAGGAAGATTTTCGAGAACATTTTGCTCAGCAACTAAATTTAGATACATTCCATTGGCTACCGAATTGAAGACCCCTACTCTCAAAATATCAGCTTCAATAACTTCACCAGATTCAGAAAGAATTTGCGTACTATACTCTTTTATCTTTCCACTCTGATTGAGTTCATTCAAAATTTCGTACCACAGTCTTTCAAGTTCTTCATTGGTTGGTAAATCTAAGCTCTTTCTCTCAGCAATATCACCAAGGAAATCAATTCTTTCTGGAAACTCAATATTTGTTAAAGATAATGAGAATTGGCCTTTTGATTCACCAGCTGTTTGTCGAACAATTCCAAATAATTCTCCAAAGGATCCAAGCTTAAGAGTAAGTTGTTCTTCGAGGTCAGCAAGCTTTGCATCATTAGATTCATATTCATTTGTTAATCTTGTGCTTCTATCTTCTTCAGCCTTTAACTTAGCTTTCATTTGATTTAAAAGGTATTGTTGTCGGTTTTTATCAGCTAAAAATTTTTGAAGTCTAGAGTTGTCCTCTGCAGATCTAGAAGATGCAGTTTTTTTTACAGATTCAACTAATCTATCAAGATCAGTAATTATAGGTTCTATAGTTTGCTCAGTATTTTCTTGTGCAAAAGCTAGAGAGGTAACTACTAATAAGGGTAAAAGTCTCATATTCATTTTTCTAATCCTTGTAAATTGGGATTTGTATTAAGGCTGGTGGGGCCTGCTTAGCAGCAATTTTTAGCCCGTCTTCAGTTGCCCTTTTGATAGAACCTGATGATTCAAGGAATGTTTTTTCATTGAGGTCAAAATAACCCCCTTTGCTTCCATCAGTTGTTAGATAAGTTAAGGCAATTCTTCCAATTCTAAGAAAATCTGCGCTTGTGTCTATACCATCAATATTTATTGTATCTCTGTAAGCTTCTATGGTTCTTCCATATTCAAGCTCTGTTTTATATGCCTCGGTAATTAAACGAAATTTTTCTGAAGTTGAGATATCTCCTCTATCCATCGTAGACCTTAGATTGGCAAGTCTGCTCATTCTTTCATCCATGAGAAAAGGAACATCTAAATTTATAAAATCTTCTAAACCATTAATCATTTTAATCATTAATGGAACAATCTTCTGATTTGTTTTATCTAGCTCGTCAATTTGAAATAGTATGTTTTCAATTTCTGCAATTTGAGAATTTATGATCTTTTGGACCTGATCGTTATAAAGTTTTAGCGATTCGTACTCTTTTGAAGTGGATTGATAGTCTGCAAGAAGAATTCTGGTAGTCTCATCAAGCTTGTTAATTTGTTCTTGGGTAAGAGCTGAGTTTTCTAAGCTACTAGTTGAAATGTTGATAGATTCTGTAAGCAAATCAACATCATCAGTAATAACATTTTCTTGAGCCAAAATGGCTAAAGAAAAAAAAGAAAACAAAGAAATAGTAAGAATATTTTTATTCATATTATGTACCATGGTAATGTCCCTTTAAGTGACCACAAATTATACTCTAAAACTCTTTTTTTTTCTTATAAATTGTTGACTAAAAATGTTTTATTTTTTGACAAAAAAAAGGAGGCAAAAGCCTCCCTTTTTTTATCTTTAATCTTAGAATCTCATTTGATATACAAGATAAGCCTCTGGGCCAAACCTAGGATATCTAAATGAATTAAATCCATAAGGGAAGAAACTACTTCCAGTGTCATATGCGTCATCAGAATCTGGAATTGCATCAAATACGTTAGTAACTGTAAATGCAAGGAAAGAATCCTGAGTAAGGTCATAATTCACTGTAAAGTTAGTGTTGAAATATGGGCTAAGTTTGTTGCCATCATCAGCTTCCATATGTCCAACTCTAAGAACTGATACTCCAGCTCCCCAGTCACCTCTAGTCCAGCCAAATCTAGCTGATTGTCTAGATCTAGGTGTATATGAGCTATTCATATAAGAAAGCAATGGATCGCCAACATCCTCGGCATACTTAAGATCTATCTGATGAGAACTGAATAAACTTACTGAAAAGTCGCCAGCACTATCAGTTACCCAAGCATATGCTACAGATGTATCAACACCTAAGAACTCTTGTCCAGCGATGTTTACTGGTGTTTCATATATAGCTGTAATACTTCCTTCAGGCGCACTAAAGTCTTTACCACCACGGATGATGTTATTCTTGATTTGCTCACAATATGAAGAAGGATAGTCTATAAATGCATCCAATACTGCTCCAGCTTCTCTAGCTCTACATACTGCTTCGTCACGAACCATAAGTCCTAATGATTTTGTAGCAACAATATCACCGAGTTGGATATGGAATGCATCAACTGTGACTACCATTCTATCCATTGGCTCCCAAACAACACCAACAGCATAGGAATCACCTTCTTCTTCTTTAAGACCGAGGTTACCCGTTGTAATACCATCAATGTTAATTATTCCGTAGCCGGCACCACAACCAATCCCATCTTCACCGAACTGACCGTCAATATAACATGACCAGTAGTCAGTCTGACTTGTAAAGAATCTTCTTTCACCTACGAAGGAATATGGTAAATCAGGTGCTTTAAAAGATTCTGACCATGATGCTCTAACAAGAACGTTATCCTTTGGTCTCCACTCTAGTGATGTACCAGCTGTTCTTCTGTCTACGTTAACAACTGCGTCATCATATTCATCCCATCTTGTGGAAACATTTATAAGTAGGTTTTCAGAAGCTGGAATATTTAATTCCACTCCAACAGCAGTTCTATCTCTTTCACCGCCGCCATCAACTCCACCAATACCCCAAAGTAAACCATCTTTGTTAAGTTGGCTTAGGTTGACTTCATAACCTTTTGTTTGTTGCTCTACTACTGCAGCAAATGCAAGTGGACCATATGGTAGTTGCATAATGTCACCAGTTATTGAAGCTACAAAGAACTCACTGAATGCATCAGCAGGCTCAACATTATCAACTCTTAAGGCTTCAACTTCTTCAACAGTTTGTTTAGATAGATACCAATCCCAGTCATAACAGTTAGCCTGATTATAGGCAGCACCATATCCGTACCAACCATACCAGTCGACAACACCATAAGTATTACCTTCTTCAAAAAATACAGCTTGGTCTCTTACACAAGGGTTACCAAATCCATCAACTCCACCGTTAACATTATGAATTTTGTCAAATAATGCTTCTCTAAGGAAATTTCTTCCAGTTTGAACAACATCATAAGTATTTTCTGTATAGGACATATCCCACTCAAATCCGTTATTGAGAACTCCTCTAAGTCCAAAGTCCACAGTTTGTGTTTCTTCTTCATATGAAGAACCTCTGTAAACGCCAGGGAAAATCTTTTGGATTCTTACGTCCATCATTGCAGAGTAACCCGGAGCATAGAACCCACTATTTGTTACGTTTCGAGCCCATACACTGTCTACTGAACCGTAAGGCTGAGGTCCTGAAACCCATTCGAATGGTGTAAATAAATTATCTAGAACACCTATTGTGTCAGTTTCTAAAAGAACTACTTTTGCATAAGCTTCAATTGAATCAGTTAGCTCATATGTTCCAGAAACATATGCAGCAGTTCTGGTTCTTTCATTTGTTAATGAGCCATTAGAACTTGTATCAATTGCACACCAGTCACCATTTGCAAACCATACGTAGTTTCCTATTTGTTGTTCTGTAGGTCTAAAATAGTCTCCAGCATCAGAACATGAAAGTCCCATAGTTGGTACATTATTGCCAGCCGCTGCAGATGGATCTACAGTTGCACTTGCACCATCAATAAACTGATCAGGTGTGTAATGGTTGAAACCAAAACCAGGAAGTGATGGGTTAAAAAATTGGTACTGATCTCTAATCAAAAGTCCTCTTGAAGGAAGACCGCCATCGTTGGCATCTAAATATGAATCATGCTCACTTCTTGAGCTTATTGGTACTTGCTGTTCATCATAGTACTCAAGTGCATATGTATAGGAGTATCTTTCTCCAAAGCCACCACCAGCAAATTCAAGGTTAAGTGTTTCACCACCAGAGCCTTTATTTACTCCAGCTCCGCCAACTACTCTTGCAGTTTGTTTTTCTAATCCATCAACTAATATAACGTTAACAACACCTGCAACAGCATCAGATCCGTAAATCGATGAAGCACCTGAAGTTAAAACTTCAATCCTCTCAACAGCTGCAAGCGGAATTGCACCCCAGTTGAAAGAAGCTGATTCACCATTATAAGGAAATGGATAATCTGCAGTTCTCTTACCATTAACAAGGACAAGCGTTCTTCCAGGACCAAAATCTCTCAAGTTAATTGGTTGCAGTGAAGCATTGAAACCAGCCTGAAAGTTTTCACCATTAACGCTTCCTGTGTTTTGAGTAAGGTTACTTACCGCATCATAAACAGTTTGGAAACCTGCGTTATCAATATCAGCTCTTGTAATTGTGATAAGCGGTGTTGCACCTTCTATATCAACTCTTTTAATTCTTGAGCCAGTTACGCTTACTCTTCCAAGTTCTTGTACATCTTCATCTTCTGAAGCATCAGTTGATTCGGACAAAGTTGCCTCTGCAACAACTTCAACATCCTCATCGACTGGCTCATCAGCAACGACAAAACCAACACTTAGGAAGGCAAACAAAGTTAAAAAACTTAAATTCTTCATAATATTTTCCCCATATATATGCATAAAATCTTACGGAAACATGTTCCGATTCAATCAATATACATACTGCTGACATTATTGTAAACAATTTTCTTAAATTAAATTTTCTTTGCAAATAAAGGCTTTTTTGGTATTTTTATGTTAAATATCTTTTAATTTAGTTTTATGTAAAGTAGACTTTACACAATCAAAACATTTTCAAGCGGAGATTAAAAAAAATGAAAAGTTTATTTAATGTATTTACTAACTCAAAATCTATTCTCAAAAGTCTTACATTTTCAGTTTTTTGCATGATGTCAATAACTTTAGCGGCAGAGAATTATGAACCAATTCCTCTCGAAAAGTTGGTTTGCTATGGACAGGGAACGCAGCAGCAACTTTCTCCTTCCGGTGAATTTTTAGCAGCAATGGTTCCAGTTGATAAAAACGTTTGCGACATTAAAGATGAAACTGATCAAGAAATGATGGCTACTGATAGAGTTTTAGTTGTAACAAATCTTGAAACAATGGAGCCTAAAGTAATTTCCGGAACCACTTCTGGAAGTGCAGTATCAAGTTTTAGATGGTTGGATGATGAAAAGTTGCTTGTCTCTAGAGACTCCAGAGCAGGTATCGACTCAGCAAGTTTATATACAGTTAGTAGAGATGGAAAAATTACTACACCATTGATAAAAGCAAAAGCTTTCAGCAATAAACCTGGCTACCAAGTTCCCAGTCTTTATGGTGTTTATCCAAGAGTGCCTGGGAAAGTTATGATTAGTTTGTTCAATACGGGTAGCAGATCAAGAGACTTATATTGGTTAGATCTAAATACAAAAAGAACAGAATTAGTTGCAAGAGAGCCATCTGTTCCAGGAGAGCTTGTAATGAGCTGGCTTCTAGATTGGGAAGGAGTTCCCTATGGTTTTTCAACTTTTATGGAAGAAGGTCCAAATAAAGGCATAGAAACAACATTTTATAGATTTACCGACAATGGGGGTTATGAGAAAGTAGCCTCCTGTATGCACCAAGCTGCATGTTTTTATGCTGAAAGTTTTGATATTGATAACAAAACTCTTATTGGTGTAGGTCAAGCAGTAAAGCCTGACGGAACAATTATCAATGAAACTGATACTAATGCCTTATGGACTGTTGATGCTGAAACGGGAGAATATTTGGAAATGATATATCACGATCCTGATTTTGATCTATCCAGTCCGATGCATGGAATGTACTCAATGAATATGTGGTTTTCATCTGATGGTTCTGAATTGTATGGATTCTCATATGAGGGAGCAAAAACAAAAAAAGTATACTTCGATGAATATTTTCGAACTGTAGATAAATCGCTTGAAGCTGCTTTCCCAGATCATGAGGTGAGTATTAGAGATTGGAGTGATGACTTAACAAGATTTTTATTTAGAGTTTCAAGTGATAAAGATCCGGGGAGTTCATATCTATTTGATCTTTCAAAAGGTAAGGTTATCTTAATATCAGAATCTGCTCCATGGATTAAAGACTATCAGCTAGCAGATATTGAGCCATTTACTTATATGAGCAGAGATGGGATTAAATTACATGGATACATCACTTTGCCACCAAACTACAAAGAAGGTGAAAAGATTCCATTTATAGTTCATCCTCATGGAGGACCAAATGCTAGGGATTATTGGGGCTACAATCCTGAAGTACAATTCTATGCAACAAGAGGATATGGCGTAA
>MDTD01102750.1_pt1 | contig 11052 bp, 14 predicted proteins | sample 811221 | NCBI WGS metagenome assembly MDTD01 (sample SAMN05326646, study PRJNA326480) | marine metagenome | isolation source: seawater | place: Pacific Ocean: South West | collected 2011
CTCTTTCTTTTGACTTTCTTTTTAACTTTCTTTTTCTTTTTATTAGCACATTGCCTTTTAAGAACTTTAACGCTTTTGTACACCCTCTTTTTACCACGTTTGACAGTCAAACGCACTTTTAAACGTTTACACAACGCTTTCAATACTTTTCCGGGTTTACTCATTTACTAGTATACCAAGAAAATTATTTACGATAAATTTATTATTTTTTTTACCAAACTAGATGCATATTGTATTCCTACTTTTACAGGAACTTTCATTACAATACTTATCATAATCCCTACTATTTCAATTTTTGTGTAACCTTTTTTTGATAATTTTTTTTCAATTTCTTTTATTTTTTTTTTATCACTTTTATTAAATTTTAATTTTTTTCTTCTTAATATCATCTTCAAATAATCTTTTTTAATTTGATTGTTAATTTTTTTAAAAAATTTATTTTTTTTAATATTTTGTTTACCAAAAACTGAAGACCTTGTACTGCGGATAATAAGAAGAGTAATAACCGCTAGTAATACTATACCAACTGGTATACCTAAAACAACTAAGAAAATAATTCCTATTATCCCCCCTGCTGTAAAACCTCTTGTTTTAAATTTGTCCTTAAGTTCTTCAATATCTTTTTTGTTTAAATCACTTTGAGTAAATCTTCTGTTTGTTGATGTTTTTTGTAAATTTTTTTGTAAATTTTTTTTTTTAGTTTTTGTAATTAACGCTTTACTCATTAATAGTATACCAATAAAATTATTTTATTAAAAATGTATTAATCTTTTTTTGACCTTTCACTTCTTTTTTCTTATCGTTCACAAAATCATAACCTTTGCTCTTGTACCACTTTCTCCTTTTATAATACTGAGCTTTAAAAATACCGTTGTTATCAACGACGTCTATGACCAAAGGTCCATTTTCATTCTTTCTCCTCAAAATCCTCCCAGTGGCTTGAACTACATCACTCTTAGGAGATGCGAAAATACAAGAATCTAAAGCAGGACAATCAAACGCATCTGTACACATACTATAAGTTGCGAAGATTACTTGTTGACGCTTAGCTTCTTCTTTTTCTTCCTTCTTCATCTTACCAGCGAAAGTAGCACCTTTAAATTTTGAAACTGAATGTAACATTTTTTTAAGTCTAAAGCAATGATTAACGCGGTGACAAAATACAATAGTTTTTCTATTTTCTTCACAAAGTTTAATGATTCTTCTAATGATTTTAGAATTTCTTTCATTGTCTTCTGTTAATGAACTTATAAGTTTTTGAATACTTGTTCTTCCTCTGAAATCTACTTCTTCTGTAAAAGTTTGTTTAGTAAACAAAAATTCAATTTCTGGATCTATTATTGTACTACTCATTCTGTGTATTATAGGTCCTAAGTGATAAATTAACAACTTAGTCAACCCATCTTTCCTGTCAGGTGTAGCAGATAGACCAAGTTTGTATTTAGGTTGAATTTTAAAAAGAGCTTTACTAAAAGTTTTACTACATACATAATGACATTCATCAATAATGAGAAGACCAAACGAATCAAAAGTTTCTTTCGGATATTTCTTCATGGAAACACTTTGGATCATACCTATAACTATGTCTTTATCTTCTATTTCAATCTTTTTTTGTCTAATAATACCTACTCTAGCACCAGGTAAAAATTGTTCTATCCTTTCAATCCATTGATCTAGTAAGAATTCTTTATGGACTAGAATAATAGTCTTCCTTTTGACAATTTCACTAAGGAAATAAAGACTTATAACAGTTTTACCAGTACCTGTTCCTAAAGCCCATATACCTCCTTTTTTAGTTTCATCTTCTAAAGCTGGTTTAGTTTTATCAATAACTTCCAGTTGATAATCCCTAAGAGACCCATTAAATTTTATATCAATAGTTTCTCCTTCTATTGTTTTATCATAATCAGGTTTTCCAAATTCAAGATAACCGTAATGTCTAGGGACGAATATATAACTTTTTGTTTTTCTATATGCTAAAACGGGTTCTTTAAAATCATTATACGAATTTTTACTTTGTTCTTCTGGGTGAAGTGTTAAAGTTTCTAAATATTTCATGTTTTCTTCGGTACGATCAATGCGGTAACCTCTTCTAGTTAAGCAGGACATGTATATAATAAATGTATATGTTTAAGTATTTAAAAATAAACGTATAATATTATTATGTATCAAAAACCTTTTTTAAAATGGGTTGGTGGTAAAACTCAAATAATTACAAGTATTATTGATAATTTTCCAAAAAAAATGAATAATTATCATGAAATATTTTTAGGAGGAGGTAGCGTATTATTAGCTTTATTAACACTTGTTCGTGATAAAAAGATAGAAGTAAAGGGAACAATCAATGCTTATGATATTAATAAAAATTTAATATATGTTTATAAGAATATTCAAGATAATATTGAAGAATTATTAGAAGAACTTAATAAACTTAAGAAGGAATATAAAGGATTAACAGGTAAAGAAGTAATTAGAAAACCTTGTACTATGGAAGAAGCAAAAAGTTCAAAGGAGAGCTATTATTATTGGTGTCGAACTAGTTTTAACCTTATGAGAAAATATACCCCAAAACATTCAGCTTATTTTATTTTTCTTAATAAAATAGGTTTTAGAGGAATGTATAGAGAAGGGCCTCATGGATTTAACGTTCCATTTGGACATTATAAAAAAGTACCTGAAATTTTTAATAAAGTCCAGTTGTATAAAATACAAGATTTGATTAAAGGAGTAAATTTTTGTTGTAAAAGTTTTGAAGATTCTTTACAAAACATTAAAACTGGTGATTATGTATATTTAGACCCACCTTATGCAAAAGAAAATAAAAAATCATTTGTAGGATATAATAAAGAAGGATTTGATTTAGATACACATATTAAATTATTTTCAATGGTTAAAAATTTAAAAGTTAAGTTTTCAATGAGTAATAGTGACGTACCTTTAGTTACAAAAACATTTGAAGGATATGAAATTTCAAAAATAGAAGCTAGGAGAGCTATCAATTCAAAAAATCCTGGTTCAAAGACTACGGAGGTTATAATTAGTCATAAAACTGATTAATTTTTCTTTGTACATTTCATCATCACCCCAGAAAACAGGTATGTTTTTAAAAGAAAGATATTCTAATTCACTTTTACATTTTTGTCTAAACCAAGAGGAAAGGCAATAAATATATACTATTTTATAATTTGGAAATAATCTTTGATATTGCCAAACTTTAAAATCTGGCGTTTGAATTTTTTCACAAACTGAACCACCAACTTTTTGAAACTTTTTTTCAATAATGAAAACAATTTTTTGTTCATTATTAATGAAACATTCATCTGGTCTTTGACAACCATGAGCTGGATTGATTGTTGTGTTCATTGTATTTTTCATAAATTTGAACAACTTAGTTTTATTGACTTTTATAAATTCAATCGGAGAACTTTTAAACCTAATCACGTCGAAACCATTTTCTTGACGTATATATTCAAATTGACTGTTTAATAAGGTTTTTGATTCGTAAGATAATCCATTTTTGTTGGTATTACTTCCTCCAGCTCCAGTTCCTCTGTTTTTTATCATAATAATAATTATAAATACAATTTTTTAAGTAATAAAAAATATTTATTATTATTATAATGTCAAAATTTGCAAATTTAGAATTTACTCCGTTAAAAAAGAATTTATACAGTGGACAAAGAAATGAAGTTAGACCTGATCCAATAATGTTAACTCCAACATTACAAAGTAAAGAAAGTATTGGTAATCATAGAACACATTGGTGGTGGCCATGTGGAGAAGGTATGTGTGGAATTAAATTTACAGAACGTGGTCAACCACATCTAGTCAATGGTGTTGCTCAAACCGTACATTGGGTTAGACAAAATGGACAATGGGTAAACACAGAAAAACCTTGTCCTAATTGTTCATAAAAAAAATGTTGTTTACTATTAATGAAAAAAAAAAGGAAAGCACCTGAAAGACCATTAGCAATACCTAGAATGTCTAAATTTAAAGAAATGGAACAAAAAGAAGGAATGCGTACTAAAGTATGGGGACCACCTGCTTGGATATTTTTACACACCGTAGCTCATAATTATCCTTTGAAACCTACTAGGGCAAATAAAAAATATTATAAAAATTTTTTTAAATCTATAGGATACATACTTCCTTGTAAATATTGTAGGAAGAGTTATCAACAATATTATAAAGAATTACCTATTACAAAATTCTTAAATTGTAGAGAGAACGTAGCTTATTGGATGTTCCTGATCCATAACAAAGTTAATGCAAAATTAGGAAGATGTCAATTAAGTCTTAAAGACTTTAAAAATAAAATAAAACCCAGGTATAATTCTTACAGGGCTAAATGTAAACCAACAACACCTGAAGAAATAAAAGCTGCAAAACGTATTAAAGGATGTGTATTAGCTGCTTCAAAGAAAACTAAACCTCTTAAATGTAAGATATCATTTGAAGTAGATAAAAAAGCAGCAAAAGCTGCAGGATTTGGTAAATAAAATTATTTCTTATTTCTTTTTCTTTCTTCTCTTCTTTTCAGCATTCTGTATCTTTTTTTCTCTTTAATGATTTTTTTAAGTTTTTCATTAAAAATATCTATAGGATGTTTCTTAACTTTATCTAATTTTTTTAAATAAATTCTTCTTTTATCACACATTTCATCAATTGTATCTATTGTATTAGGTGGAAGTTTTTTTAAAGGAGGTACAGGAAATCCAGTATCATTTATAGGTTTATAAAAAACCATAGAAACAGAGAAGTATTTGTACAATTTTTCAATAAATTGTTGAAATGTTTCTTTCCTAGGGTTAAACCATTTGTAATTATATTTATAACATATTTTTCTTAAATTGTCAATAGAATCTAAATTAGAAACCCTTAAAGCTTCTCCTTCAATTCTTTCAGAATCAACTTTCATTTTTAATAAAAGTGAAAATAATTGTTGTACAGGTAATTTTCTATTTATCTTTTTTGACTCATTTATTTTTTTTAAATTAATAATTGATTGAACTTTTTCTTTCCAAATTTTAAAAATATAAAAAACTGTTCTATTCATTCTAAATGAAAACTTCTTTTTAATTTTAATAAACCCACATGGTTGGACCCTAGACTCTGTAACAGTCCATTTTTTATTTTTATAATTCCAATCATTTTTTGTCCTAGGGCATTTATAAAATTTATAACCTGTTGATAAACAAGTATAAGTTCTAACTGGAAGATTACAATAACAAGACATTCTAATTATAATGTGTATATATTTCTATATCATATAAAATTTGAAAAAAATTACATGTTATCTATAACATTCTTGACAATTCTTTGATGAACAGTTGGTGGTTCCCATTGGTTCCATACATTAAACATACTATTCAAACCTTTACAAGTAGGACATTGACAATTTGAAACAGAAAAAGGTTGTTCCATTTCAATATCATCGTTTTCTTCTTCCATCTCCATATCTTCTTCTTCATTATTAATAATTTGTTTATAAGTTTCTAATTTTTGTAAAGCATTGGGTTGTGACCAAAATTGTTGATTATAAAAATTTCTAAATTTAAGTCCCAGTTTAATATCTTCAGGTGTTATACTATTTCTATTTGCATGGGTAACATAAGTTTCGGATAATTTTACGGCGTCATCCATAACTACTGCGAAATTAGCAAGAATTTCTTTCATTTCTTGTTCGCTGATATTATGTTCGCTTTGTAACATATTAAAACCAGTTTTCATAAAAGAAAAGTCATTATTTTCCATTATTAATAATTATTTTTTTATATTTATATAGGTTATATGTATATTTGTAAACCTTATTGTGCAATTGCAACTATCTTAATAATAGGAATGTTAGTTTGTATGACAAAAGCTGTACAAGATCCTAAATTTAAAGAATTTGAAAATACTCTTTCTGAAGAACTTAAAGAAAAATATAAAAGTATTGTTAAAGAAAGAACAAATATTTATTATAAAAGTTTAGGAACGTCTTTTGCTTTTTCTGCGTTTATAGCTAACCTTAGTATTAAACAAGGTTATAGTAGACAAACATTATTTTGTATAGTAATTTCTATTACACTCTTTTTATCTGCTATTATTTATAAAATATACCCTAAGAGTGACTATATGATTGTTCATTTAGAAGAAAAAGAACAAAGAGAAGCTTGGTTACAGAATTATAGAGCAATGCAATTAAATTGCCATGTAGGTCATTTAATGGGAACTGTTGGGGTAAGTTTGTTCTTATCATCATTTTGTAAAAAAAAATAATTTTTATATTTTATAATGTTATAATGAACATTATACAACAAATATTAAAATTACCACTTTTAGTTAAAATTATAATTATTGTAGTTATTTATTTTATGTTTTTCAGAAAAGAAAATTTTGGAGTTGACGTTGAAAAGGTATTGGAAAAACAAAGACGAAGAAAAGCTAAATCACAAAATAAACCTAAAGGAATGATGGGACAATTCATGGGTCTTTTTGAAGAACCAAAAAGGAAAAGGAAAACAGACGCTATTTCAAAAAGTATACTGTTTAAACCATTATATGACAAATTAATCAAAAGAGGGTATGATGAAGATGAATCATGGGAGAAGGCGTATGCTATAACAAAAAAACAAATAATAAGAAAACAAAATTTAAATAAAAAAAAAATGATAAGAAAACAAAATTTAAATAAAAAAAAAATGATGAAGAAACCAACAAATGAAAGAAATAAATTTATAGGATTAGTTGACAAATATATGGAAATGGGTAAGACAAGAGAGCTGGCAAAAGTTGCAGCAAGAAAGGAATTAACAGAAATGATGAAAAGAAAAATTGCTGAAGAAAGAGATGAAGATTTTTTACAATTTAAAAAAAAAGCAGAACAAAAAAATAAGATTGTTGAACTTGATCCAAGAATTGGAAAATTTATGAACAAATTTATGGAGGACAACGAAGGAGCTCCAGAATCAGAAGGGTTAGAGTACGCAAGAGAACAAGTAAGGAAAATTGTAAATAAAGAATCAGAAGATAAAAAAAAGAATTTGAAAGCTAAGAAGGAAGCATTACTAAAGGCTCAAGAAGAACAACAAAAAGTATTAAAAGAAGCTCAACAAAAAGCAAAAATAGCAGAAATAGCAAAAAGAGAAGCTGATAAGAAAGCTAGGGAAGCAGCTAAAAAAAATCAAAAAGCTAAACAAGCAGCTATAAAGAAAGCATTACAAAAAGCTAAGAGAGACAAAGAAAAGATGGAAGCTGCTAAGCAGAGAGAATTATTAAAGGCTCAAAAAGCTCAAGAAAAAGTATTAAAAGAAGCTGAAGAAGCTAAAAAGAAAGCATCACTAGCGCAAAAAGAAGCTGAGAAAAAAATAGCAGAAGCAAAAACAGAAAATATTAAAGCAAAAATAGAAGAAAATACTGCAGAATTAGCAAAAATAGAACAAACTGAAATAAAAGCAGACCAAGCAGTTAACAGAGCTAAAAGGGCAAAGAGTAAAGCAGTTAAAAAAGCAAAGGAAGCTAAAAAAGCAGTTGATAAAGCTAAGGAGGCAACTAAGGAAGCAATATTAAAAGAAAGAAGAACTATTTTACCATCAGGTACTAAAAAAGGACAAATATTAAAATGGGATGGTACAAAATGGGCCTTAGGTACAGATAATGTCTTTTAAACAATAAAAGACATCCTAAACATTTCGTTTAAATAAACTAATAATTTTTTTCTATTATTATAGTATAATGGTAAAAGTTCCAAAAAAAGAAAAGAAGGAAAAAGTTATTAATTTATTGATTATATTTATCGTATTGTTTTTCATATGTGGTTGTAAATTAAATTTTTTTAAAAAGATATTTAATACAATACTAGGTCGTTCTGAAACATTTGTAAATCAATTAGGAGGAGCAGGAAGATATCATAAACTTACTGATAGTGACAATTTAGAAAGTGTTATTAATAAACATTCTGGAAATGAATGCACTATAGTAGTTGTAGGTGCTGATTGGTGCGGTTATACTAAACAATTATACGAATCAGGGGAATTACAAAAAGCAGCTCAAACACATTTAGTTGTAGTTGTTGATGAAAAACATCAAGAAGCTCAAAAGATTATGAAAGAAGTTAGCGCAGGAGGATTTCCAACTATAGCTTTACATTGTAAAAAAAGAGGTTTAGGAAAATATAATGGTCCTCGTACAGCTAAATCTATTACTAAAGCATGTACTTGTAGCGATGTCCAAGTATCTTCTAATAATGAAGGTATAATAAATGTATCTGATAATGAAGATCCTGAAAAAAAAGCTAAATTTGTATGTAGACAAACTGGTAAAGGAGTATTAATATGTATTTTGGCACCTTGGTGCGGTCATTGTAAAAGACTAAAAGAAAGTGGAGAATTAGAAAAATTATCAAGAACACATGCAGTAGTAATAGCTAGTGATGAAAATAATTATGCAAGTAAGGTTATGAATAAATATAATTCAAGAGGATTTCCAACACTTTTGTTGATGCATAAAAATGGAAAGGTAGAACCTTACAATGGAGATAGAACTGCGGGAGAAATTAAACAGAGTCTTTAAATAAAATAAGCATATTAAATGTATAAAAATTATACTTTCGATATGACTATTGACGTACCTTATTTACTTCCATTAAAAGATAAATTCCATAGAAGTTCTTTGAAAATATATCAAGGATATTATAACTTATATTTTTTTCAGCCAACGGTAATACTGCAGCTACACCATACAATCCCCATAAAATAGTAAACAATGTTCCAAATTTCTTACCTTTTTCTGTTTTGTTTGCATATTTATGAACAATCTTAAATGATAAATAGAAGAAAATGAATCCTATCGATACACTTGCGTATAATGGTAAAATTCCTATTTCCCCTAGGTAACCGAATAATAACATTAACCAATTATAAATGAACATTTGTTTTACTTCTTCTTTATTTTGATTATAAAATTCTTTAATTGTGATAGTAGTATCTTCTCCTTTTTCTTTTTTATGAATATAGTCTAAATAAACTATAGTAGTAAAAAGCATAGTAGGTGTTGTTATAGCCCAATCTATATATCTCCTAGGAGTGACTTTTTCAGCTACCATCATAGAACTCGTAATCCATATATAAAACACAATTTCAATAACTTGAACTATTGTTTCTAACATTAATAAGTCTGTTAAGACTTTATCTTTGGATTCTACTTTTGCATTAGTTCCAAAATATGTAAGTATACCTGCTATAATTTGAACTTTGAGTGATACATCAGCACTCGTTTTAACTAAGCCTTCCATTATTTATATCAAATATTTTTTCTACGAGTAAAAATTGAAAATAAATTCATTATTGTATTATTAATACTACTTCCAATAAAATTTAAAGGTCTTACTATATCACAAAAAAGTATTATTCTTGTTTCTTCAGTATTATTATGTACTTCATGTTCATAAGTATCATCTAATAAAATCCCTTCTCCGTCTTTCCAACTATATTTCTCTTCATTTATAATTATAAAACAATCGTCAGAATTAGGAGTAGATAAACCTAAATGAAACCTTAAACATCCTTTATACACCCCTTTGTGAGGTAAAATCTTAGCACCAGGAGCAAGTACAGAAAACATTGCTATTTTTATATCTGGGAATATTTCAATAATCTTGCAAGTTTCGGGACATAATTTTCTCGCTACCGGATCAATATCTGAATGCCATTTAATGTAAAGTTTTTTCCATTCTTTATCTGTTTTTACTATATCTTCGAAAAACATATCACCTTTGATCGTAGAATAATTTTCGTACGTCTCTAAAGCTTCTTTTCTAAAAACTTTCCAAAATTTAATTAATTCTTTTGATGTTTCTAAAGTATCTGTATTATACATAACTTCATTTCCTATCAATGAACAACTAGCTATCACAGGATTAATTATTTTAGCAATCAAGGTTACGTCATTTTTAAACAAAAAATAAAGAATGAAAATTATCAATATTATTAAGATGATTATCATTATTTATTAGAAATATTATTTATGAAGTCTTCACCCGCTAGTAGAAATCACTCCAACTACTCCCATTATAACCTTGATGCTTGTCAGTAGTTGTGTTATAAATCATCATACCTGATACAGCTGTTAAAGCATCTCTTTGTGTTGATGTTAACTTAGGAGGTATAAATGAACCTGTAAAAGTTTTTGTACCTGATATACTTTGATCTCCTGAAGTTGTTACAGAGTTACTTGGATATGTACTTCCATTCTGTGTCAATGTACCAGTAAAATTAATATTTCCACTTACGTCAAGTGTGTATGAAGGAGTTGACGTACCTATACCAATTGTGTTTGTTCCATTTAAATTTCTTATCACTAATGCATTGTTTACTAATGTTGTACTTCCAGAATTATACCATCTAATTCCAAAGTTAGCTTTAATATCGGTATTACTACTGGTTAAAATCATATTCATTCCTAGGTTGTCATTGTTAGTAACACGTATGTGTTCGCTGTTACTATTATTATGATTATGTAAATGAAGTATTGCTTCTGGTACTATATTCCCTACTCCTAATCTTCTATTCTGATCAATAATCAAAGAAGTAGTTCCTCTTGGATTGTCTATGTACAACTTAGCATTATTACTTGAATTATTAGTATTATAATAATCAATTGACGCTTCTTCATTCGTTACTTTATTTTTGTATACTAATTCCACTTTATTATCTCCAATTATTCTTATTCCTGGATCATCGTCTGTCATTGAAGTCTGTTCAAATGTAGAAGTTTGAGCTACTATTTTTCCAGAACTTATTGTTGATACAGAATCCGTTGTAAACATTTGAATACCTGAATCCATCTAATAGTATAAAACATTTTTATTTCATTACTATAATTAGTTGTATTTTACACAAAAATAAACAAAAAAATACATATAAAGAATATTACTCCTAGGGTATATATAGGATGGTTCGTAATAAAAAGACAATTGAGGAAAAATATAAGAAACATAGTCAATTAGAGCATGTTTTGGCTAGGCCTGGTATGTATCTTGGTCCGATAGAGACTATTACAGATCACACA
>MDTD01070406.1_pt1 | contig 11051 bp, 5 predicted proteins | sample 811221 | NCBI WGS metagenome assembly MDTD01 (sample SAMN05326646, study PRJNA326480) | marine metagenome | isolation source: seawater | place: Pacific Ocean: South West | collected 2011
AGACGTTGTCATGACTCCGGAACTGGCTGCCGCCAAAGTCGACAACAGAAATACCATCGCCCCCAATGGGTCCCGCAAACTGGTTCTCGCCGACCCGAAACTGACTGCCGCCGAAGTCAACGACAGAAATCCCGTCAGCACCAATACCGCCGGCGAATTCAGAACCAAAGACTCGAAACTGACTGCCGCCGAAATCAACAACGCTGATACCATCGGTACCCACCGGGCCTTGGAAGGTTGTGCCGTCGACTGTCCACCAACCCAAGCCCTCCACGCTGTGAAGCGCCGCACCGGCGACCGCTTCGAAGGTGCTGTAGCCCAGGATGAACCCATCGGTACCCACAGCCGTCGCCTGAATTCCGTCACCGGCGCTTGAGGCAACTCGAACCTGTGACATGTGGACTCGGTCGACTTTTTCAACGTTGACGGCTGGCCCCATCTCGGCACCGCTCCGCTCCAAGCGCAGCCCCCAAGCCCTTAGCCAATCGGTCTCGTTCGCCACCAAAACAGGTTCATCGACTGCGGTCATCGTCGTCACGGAAGCCGAGTTCCCCAACAGCGTCACACGGCCCAACCCGGTAAAGACTGCAGAGCCTACCAAAGTCCCTCGACCGAGGACGAAGGTGACATGATCACCCGCTTGTAGACCGGAGAGCGCCCCATCCCAATCGCCAAAAGGCGCCTCTTGGCGTCCATCGCCACCGGGAAGGGCGTCTGCGAGGATGAAACGAACCGATTCACCGCTGTGACGCGCCTGCGCCAACCAGGGATGATCTAGACGGAAATAGCCATCGCTGGCGGCGACACTCTCTCCCGGCGACACAACGCAAAGTCTGGATGCGGGGTCCCGCTGGAGCGCCTCAAGACATGGTTTCTCACCCGTCTCAACGGGCACCACTGACCCTGGTATGGTCCCACCGCCACCGGTCGTCAGGGGTTTCGATTCAGGCTCTGAATTGTCCGGACAAGCCATCAGAGACGTTGCAAATAATGCCAGCAGTAATCGGTTCTTCATAAGCGCCCACCCATCCATCCCGTAGGGATGATCCGTCGCAGTCTACCCGATCCCTTGTTGGCCGCAAAGGGGGGACATCCAAGAGCCGTAGCCCCGACCCTTGTTTTACCGTTATTTTTAGACGTTCAGTCGGTGTCCGACACGCTAGGGAAGAAAGCTTCCCGTCTTTTTCAGCTTCGCCGGCAGGTACTCGTCGATCACATAGTTCAAACCCCAACGGGCAAGCGCTTGTTGCTCGGCACGAACTCCCATATCCAGCAACCGCTGAATTTCATTCTGCCACTTGGGATGTGCTTGGAAGAAGGGATCATTCGACAGAGCATCGTTGGCCCGCTTGATGTCCCGATCCTTCAACGGGTGAGTTGGCAGTTTGTAGTCGACGATATCCTTCGGAGTGACCCCTAAAAAGCGTGCCTGAGGGACGCAAAAGAGGTGGTTCACGTGGGCGGCATTACCGCTTCCGACCTTTAGCGACCGATAAATATTAGCAACCCCATAAGGATCGCAGTCGACAAAGGCGTAAACCGGTATTTTTGCCTGTTCGCTCAGCCGACGGACAAAGCGTCGGCAAGCCCGACTTGGCACCCCACCGAGGCTGACCAAAATGCAGTTGTATTTACGCCAGAACTTGTGACTTTGCAGTCGCTGAAACATACCAGCGGTTTCGATGCAAAGGACGAAGTCTGCGTCGGTCTCAAAGTCCAAATGCTCCACCCAACTCGGGATCGAGTAAGCTCCACTGCCGAAACGAGTGCAATCGATCACCTCAGGCTCACCGGTTTCCAGATCCTTGTCGTGCACCTTGAGCGCGCCTGCGACGCTGCCGCCGTGCTCGTCCGGGATGTAACGAAGGTGTTCGCGACCAAGACCATAGCGACTCACCATCGCTTCAATGTCATCCATCACCGTATCGGACTCTGGCTGATCTTTGAAGGCAGCAGGTCCCCAGTTTTTGGACTGATAATATGCATCTCTCTTGGTGGCGAAATCGTTCGTTTCGACGAGATCTTTCGACAAACTCATCATCTTGAGCGTCTGTGCGAAAGTCTTCACCGTGTTCACCGACAGTGTACGGGTTTTGATCTTTTCACCGATCTCAAGATAACCCACCCGCTTACGAAACTCTTTCACGTTCTGCAGCGAGCGAACCGGGCTGATGAGTTCCGGGTAGCGTCCCCGTGTGATGGACTGATGGATTCCTTTGGCGAGCTTTGCCAAGGTCTCGATCGTAATCTCGTCGGCTTTTTCCGGATCGATTGTTTTCTTTCGAGCCATCAGTCCTCTGCTCCTTCCGGAAGTTCAAGTCCTAGGGTTGCTTGAGCGCCTTCTTCGGCCCCTTCAGGTGACACGATCGAATCGCTGGTTGTCTCTCGACTACCATCGTCAGTAGTTGCTTGGTCCTCGGGAACAACCTCCACGTGTCGAATGGGGCGACCGACCATCTCGTCAACCTCGGCTTCATCTTCCGGTTCCGCCTCCTCCTCCTGGGGGTCGATCAGTTCGGTCAGTTGAACCGAGACGCGCGCCTTTTCTTGATCATTGAATCCGAGAATCTCTTGGAGCGCCTCGCTGATCGGGTCGAGGTACTTTTCAAGGTATTGTTTTCGTTTCTCTGCGTCGCGCTGCTTGCGCTGCCGACGGATATGTCGCTGCAGCCGACGGGCGCAGACCTGCAATGCTAAACGAAGTTCACTGAGGATCTCTGGATAATGGGCGATCGCCTCTTTCGACTCCGACGTGTAGGGCACCCAGGCACTGGAGATATGCACGCTGACAACCATGGGAGCAACCGGAAACCCGCCACGGGGCTGAGTGAGGTTGTATTGCCGCCAGTTGAGGGATTGCACTGCCTTGGTGATGGCGCAGGCACCGGCCTGGTACTGCAAAGGCACTCGGTTTGCGAAGCGGTAGACCTCTGCGGCGTTGTCTCCTTCCAACCCTTTACCGTAAACCAAGCCGACCTCCACTTGGAAAGGGTTGCCTCGGTACACTGCAGGCTTTCGGGTCTCACCCGTGACAAAGAACTCACTCGGATCATGCTCACCGGGGTCGAAGAGGGCGAATAGGCCCGTGCGGATATCCTCATGACCGATGGGGCTCAAACAGTTTGTCGGCGGGCTGTGGAGCTTGGTTTCGCCGAGTACCTTAAACAAAGCCTCCACTTCGTGGCGCTCCATCGCCTTGGGGTTACGGCGTAACATTTGATTGCGCTGACGATCCGGAACCCGTTTCGCTGTCCCCGTGATGATCTCTTCTGCGTTGCGCTGACTGACCCGACAGAACTCTTCTTTAAGGAAGTCGGTCAGGTTGCGACGTTTCGTCTCTCGAAGCATTCTCATCAACATGCCCAGCTCGATACCGTGTGGATGCGGCTGAATCTCTTCTGGCTCTTTGGGCAATTCATGGACTTGCCGCTCATACACGTGGTCCACGCCCCGGGGGTTGCGGTACACGATGTGGGCATGAGGATTACTCATTGCGGTCTGCCGCATGTACTCATCCACACTGTGACGCCCCCCTTTAAAGGTGGCGGCAATCGTCAGGATAATTTCGGTTCCGTGCTCCCAGTCCCATTCCTCTAACTGTTCTTCGCTTAAGTATTTCGGTTCATTACGCCGGGTGTCGATTTGCAGAACCATCCGGTGAGTCGGGCGCCTCTTCCCCGTCCGACTGATGACTGTCACCGGTCGCCCCGTTGTAATCTGCCCGTACATTCCGGCGGCTGAAATACCGATTCCCTGTTGGCCTCGAGACTGCTTCAACCGGTGAAACTTGCTGCCGTAGAGTAGCTTGCCGAAGACTTTGCCAATCTGTGCCTTGATGATCCCCGGTCCATTGTCTCGCACCAAGACAGTGTAGCGATCGTCGTAGCCGGTAACAGGATCAATCTCGACGGTGATGTTCGGAAGAATTCCTGCCTCTTCACAAGCGTCGAGGGCATTATCGACGGCCTCTCGCACCGTGGTGAGCAGTGCCTTCGCCGGGTTGTCAAAACCGAGCAGATGACGATTCTTGGTAAAAAACTCACTGATTGAAATCGCTCGGTGCTTGCCCCCCATGCTTCGGGCGCTGGCTCGACGCTTTGGTGGGGGTTTTGCGGTTTCAACGGCGACCGGCGGCTGGCTATCATTGGCCCGTTCGCCAAGTTCAGGGGGGATCGTTTCCACCGGTACGGGGGGTGAGTCGTTTGCGTCTGCAGCCGGTGGAGCCGACCCGTCTTCGCCTGTTTCGATCAATCCCAGTCGCCCCTGTTGGTCCATCGATTCCCCCATGCCGCCATTCCACGAGCACCACCCGTGCTGGAATTAGGCGATAGCGAAGGCATCTCAAGGGTTCAACCTTCGACTTGTGCCTCCTCCTCCGATTGCTTCGCTTTTGGGATGAGGAATGAGGCCAGCAAGGCCAAGACGGCGAGCCCGATGATCCAGAGCATTCTCGTTAAGGACTGGCTATGATCCCCATCCGCAGCGACCGCAACTTTACTCAAAATACGGCACCGTTTTGGTTCGCTCGGGACGTAGGTCAAAGGACTCTCTTTGACCACATCCAGGGGCGGGCAAGCGTAGTTAAATACCTCTCTGCACTCGAATTCCTCGCCGTCAGTGGCTCGAAAGCGAGCCCGAAATGCGCATTTATCTCGGCCCTTCGAGTACTGAACACCTCCGGTTCCACTGACATCCTCGAGGTGGTGGACAATGCCCACCACTTCGACCCCTTCAGCGACAAGTTGAGCATTGAGAGCGCCGGCTTCGTAAACATTGTAAGCGACACATGGACCGACCAGAAGGAAGAGACCACTCGCAACGCGAAACAACAGTCTTAGGTTAAAGGAATTTTTGGGATGCATCCGGCGTCCTTAAAGCCCTCTTTGACTCAATTCCGCTCGCAGCGCCAGTGAACGGTGAGCCGAAGGCGGGAAAGATCGCCCCCCCCTCCGTCATAGTGCTCTCGCCCTAGATTCCCGCAATAACCGCAGACCGTACCGCAGGTCCCCCCTCTCGAACTCGCTCGAGCATAGCCGACGGACTGACAGGCCCGGTGGGCATCGTACGTCCCTCTGTTGTTGGCAGCGATCCAGGCACTGTTGGCGTCGGCGCGACAGACCCGCCAACAGTCCCCATCGATTCGACCGTCGCAGCGCTCCAGCCCAACAGCGGGCGGCCGCCAGTTCAGCGTACAATCGGCTCTGCAGAGGGCTCCTCCATTGTTGTCCCCTTCATCGCATTGTTCCGCACCCACATGGACAAAACCGTCTCCGCAGCGAGCAGGCTGACAGGTTACCAGACAGCCGTCATCGTTGGAGCCATTGCCATCATCACAGGACTCAAACCCAAATTCATCTGCATCCAAATCACGACGAACAACACCATCACCACAAACTGCCTCCTGACAGTTGTTGAGGCAGTCGTCATGATCGGAACGATTGCCATCGTCGCAGAGTTCGAACCCGTCGTCATCCTCCGCTAAATCCAAACGTAAAATCCCATCACCGCAGCGAGCGGGCTGACAATCATTTGTGCATGCGTCATGATCCTCTCGGTTGCCGTCGTCGCAAAGCTCAACCCCTTCTCGAAGTTGACCGTCGCCGCAACGTTCGACCTGGCAAAGATTTGTACACTCGTCCGTGTCGATTCGATTGCCATCATCACATTCTTCCCGCCCCACCCAGATCTCTCCGTCGCCGCAGCGAGCGAGGGAGCAATCGTTCAAACAATGATCATTCAGGTGCTCATTGCCATCATCACAAGCCTCATATCCTTCTTCGCCGGGCTGCAAATCTGCTCGCTGAATCCCATCTCCACATCGAGCGAGAAGGCAAGCGCTCGTACAACCATCCTGGTCCTCTCGATTGCCATCGTCACAAGCTTCTGCCTCGCCATCCGAACGAACGATACCGTCGCCGCAAAAAGCCAAGACACAAGTGGTGAGACAATGATCCGTCGAATCATCATTGCCGTCATCGCAGGCTTCGTAACCTTCAGCATCTGGCTCGAGATCAACTCGCTGGATCCCATCACCGCAACGGGCCACCTCGCAACCGCTCGTACAGCCGTCCTGATCATCCTGATTCCCATCATCACAAGCCTCGGGCAGCGTATCTGCTCGAACCACGCCATCCCCACATCGAGCCGGCGTGCAATTGGCTCGACAACCATCCGTCTCATCGACGTTCCCATCATCACACAACTCATCCAACTGGACGATACCGTCTCCGCATTGAGCCGGTACACAGGCTACACATCCATCGGTCGGGTCCTGATTGCCATCGTCACAGCCTTCATCAGGCCCCAGAATCCCATCGCCGCAGCGATGAAATTGGCAATCGTTTAAACAAGCATCGAGGTCGAAGTTATTTCCGTCATCGCAAGCCTCAAAACCAGACTCTCCCTCCACCCGGTCGGTCCGGACGATGCCATCGCCACAGGCAGCTGGAACACAATCGTTTGTGCACGAGTCCCTGTGATCTTCGTTCCCATCATCGCAAGCCTCATAGTCCTCTTCGCCTTCCGCTATATCCATTCGAAGAAAACCGTCGCCACATCGACTCAAGGCACAGTTCGATAAGCATGCATCGCCATCATCGGCGTTGCCGTCGTCACACATCTCATGATGATCTTCGCCCACCAGCACGTCGCTACGCGTCACGCCATCACCGCAATACCCTGGAGTGCATGCGTTGGTGCAGGCATCCGTATTCTCCGAGTTTCCGTCATCGCAGATTTCACCTTCTTCCAACGTCCCATTGCCGCAGGTTGCCGCTTTCTCACGAACAACCACCTGTTCGGTCATGCAGCCCAGCAGAAGGAAAATTGGGATTGAACGTTTTAGCATGAGCTGCTCCGTCTCAGGCAATATACAGGTTCTGCACCAACCTGCGCCAGCCCCTGCTTGCTTTTGCGCTTGAGACTGGACATTGGTCCAATGGGCATCCAAGGAATCGGTGCCATCCAGGGAGTGGAGTCATGAACTCTTTGATCCTTGAGCAAGAACTTGCCGAGGCATGTCAAGCCTACGGTCTACTGGTTGAGCCACATCAGCAGGACCTGCTGCTGCAGTGGGATCGGCTGCCAGCGGAAACAGGGCAACTGCTCGACCAAGCTGGGCTGGCACGCATCCCTCGCTCAGCACTTAGCAGTCCCAGCGACCTGGCGTCGTTGCTTCGTCGCATCGAAGAACTCGCGGAGTCGCAGCCTGGATTGTTTCGCTTACGGCCGGTTGAGCATCCACACAGTCCTGCCACCATGCCCCGCTCGTCTGCCTGGCTGGAGCGCTATTACGGCGACATGGCATTTTCGCCGCAAAATGAACGCAAACCTGCTGTGATCGACCATGGTCGTTCCCGAGGTCCCATGATTGCCTCGATTGACTCGGAACCCTTGGTTTTTTTCGATGCTTCGTCACAAATAGCAACTCACTCGTGGGGGCTTAATCCACCGGCGGTTCTCGAAAGCATGGCCCTCGGACGCTTCGGCAGCGACCCGATTGCGAACCCCGACCCGACGGATGAAGTCGTCGACGCACTCGATGACTTCGCCAACGCGCTCAAAGTCCGAACCGACGGGCACTTTGATCACTTCGCTTTTGCCAATTCTGGTGCCGAGGCGAACGAGAAGGCTCTGCACATCGCTCAACGGAGCGGTCGAGGTGGACAGAAGCTACTCGCCTTCAAAGGCAGCTTCCACGGCCGCACATTGTTGCCCCTCCACGGCACCTGGAATCCGGTGAAGCGAACTCCCTTCGAACTGACTGGATTTGAAGCCTGTTGGTTAGCCTACCCTCGAAAACTGGAGCCCTTTGCCCAGGCCAGCATGCCTGCGGGTTGGATCAGTGCGTGGCGCACGGGCAAGGTCAAAGCCTCGGAACACTGGGTTGAAGCAAGCGCCCAAATGACTCCGGACGAACAATCTCTTTTCCTCGAAGAAGTCCAGATTCTCCTCGAAGCCGAGGCTCAGTTGAGTTTCGAAGCAATCTTTGCCGTGCTCATCGAAGCCATGCAGGGAGAGGGCGGGGACAACCACCTCAGTTCCCGTTTTCTAAGCGCACTCCTGGCGATCTGTCGCCGCCACAACGTTCCGATGATCATCGATGAAGTGCAAACAGGTATGGGTCTCTCCGGTGACCTGTTCTGGTTTCAGGCGATGAACCTCGAAGACGAAAACGGAAACCCTGACGCTCCAGATCTCGTATCGCTCGCAAAGAAGGCACAACTTGGGGTCATTTTATCCCGTTGGCCCGATCCAGAGCCCACGGAAGTCCAGGCAGCCAGCGCTCGCCGAGGACTGGCCTATCTGGAGATTTACGAAGCAACACCTACCGAGCAGATCGCCGAATTCGCGGCGCGAGGCTTGGAGGGATTAGCTGCAGCGCTGCCCGAAGGTTTGGTCACCAATGTTCGAGGGCGAGGACTTGCCTGGGCCATCGATCTGCCCTCGGGGGCTGTGATCAACAGAATGCTCAGCGAGCGTTTCTGGAGAGGTTATCTGACCTACATTGCGGGACAAAACACACTCCGGTTCAGGCTCAATGCAGCCATGGATGAAGTGGACTGGAATCGACTGATGACAGCGCTCGAATCCAGCCTACAGCAGATGCTTGATGACGTTGGTCATTTCGACAGTCCAGAGTCGTTTGCAGCCGCTGTCGCTGAACTTCCACCAAGTCCCTGGCAGGCTCAAGGGACATGGAAAATACCTTCAAGTGGACTGCCGGAAGGGTTCCGATTGGAGGAATTGAGCCCCCCTCGCGTGCAAGAACTTTTGGACTCCATGATGATACTCGAAGCGGACGCCTATGAGCCTGCACGCCGGGAAACACCTGCGGGTCTTGCCGGATTTGCCGAACTGCCTGGATTTATCGGCCACGCGATCATGACATCGAACGGTGAACTGGCCGCTTTCTCGATGGGCGCCGCTTTGGAAGGCTTTCCCAGCGTTGAGGGCTGCAACAGCGACCCCACATGGGGCGATGGTACAAGCTTCTATTCCCTGGAGATGCTCACCGACAGCACCTTCCGGGGCAAGGGACTCGGCCGGGCTTTAAAAGTGGCTCAACTCAACGCCGCCTATGAAGCTGGTTTTGATTGGATCGTTGGTCGCAATCGTGTGGGTGGAACCCGAGAGATGGGTCCTCTTAATCGGAGTCTTGGCGCCCACCTCGTTCAGAGGCTTGATGGCCAATATGGTGAGCCCGAAGGACAAAGCGATTATTATCGAATCCCAATTCGTCCCGGTGCCATTTCGATCCCCGATGGCGACGAGTTCGATGGCATCGACCTCGCTCATGGGCTTCAACGCCCCCTCGGCCCACGACCAACATCACTCGTGTCGGCTGCCGAGAGAGGCAGTTTGGGTGGAGCGATCGCCAACAAACTGAGTCTATGCAACTTCACCACGCCGGATACCATCCGCTTCGCCGAAACCCTCCAAGCGGTACGTCCGAAAGGCTGTGACCACGCACTGTACACCAGCGGGCGTGATGAGATGGTCGATAAAGGACTGCGTGCGCTGAAGTACAATCACCAAGAAGGCCAGGTCATGCTGAGCCTGCAGGGAACCTACGTCGGTCACACCACGGCGGCCGCACGGAGCCTAAGCTGGGGGCGAGAGACATATTATCAATGGCCCAGCCTACCGCATCCGGCGGCCGTGGGCACGGCAGCGGCGTTAGCGGCTTTGGACGAAGCATTAAACACCTATGAGGGTCGAGTCCTTGGACTGGTTTGTGAGTTGTTTGGCGAAGAAACGGGACTTCGCCTCAACGATGAGTACCTCGCTGAACTGGAAACGAGACGGCAGGCTGGTCTGAAGGTCTGCGTCGTCGAAACCAGCACCGGTGGATATCGTGGGTCCGCTGATCACTGTTTTCTAGTGGATGAAACACCACTCCAACCCAGTCAGGTCTGGTGGTATACCGGTGGGCAGCTCGGTATCGTGTTTTGTGCTGACGAAGCATGGGTCGAGAAGCCGCTCCAACTGATCAGCACTTGGGATGGGGATGAACTCAGCATGATCCGCTGCAATCATCACCTGAGAGCCGGGTTCCGCTTGCGAGAAAACCGAATCGAGCGAAGTGCGCAACTCGCCTCGGTGATCTCGAGTTTGCCCGGTGCGACCTATTGTGGCTTGCAAGCCTTCATCCCATGCGATGCGCCCGCGGAATTTGCCGAAGAATTGGCGACGGCTGGCTTGGTGGTCAAAGAAAGAAAAACCGGTATATCCATCGTTCCAGCGCTCAATGTCACAGAAGAAGAGTTGGCGCGAGGCTTGGACCTGTTGCAGCGGCGCCTCGCTTAAACGGAAGCTGGCTCCGAAAATCGAACCCGTGTTTCCGTAGCGTGGGTCATGGGACCTCGGCACACCCATAACGAAGGTAGTTCGCCGGACCAATCGACGACCAAGCCGCCACATGTCGCACTCTTGTGGGGATCATTAGGATCGGCTGGCATGCTGATTTGCCGATCGCCGAGCAGTTGCCAAAGTGCCCCAGGGCGTGCTTCCGCCTCGGCACGAAAAATACCCTCGAGAGCTCGCCAGCGCCGATGGGTTGTACTGACGCTGGGAATACGCTCGTGCTGCGCATTTTTCGGCGCGAGGCAATGATTGGTGTGGAAAGCACCCTGGGGTGTTGTCAACCGCACAGGCTCATCGCCAAAAGCGGTCCATCGGTCGATGACTTCCTGCTGTTGTGGCAACGCTTCAACACCATAGAAATTGTGACGATCGGCCACTTGGTAGTGATGACCACTGCCCACACCCACACGCTTCAGAACAGCGACCGCATCCGCAGCGGTCGATGCCCGCAGCATCAGCCGAACAAGAGCGGGCCAGAGAAGACCTGGCACTGCGCCCAATGTGTTGAGGTTGTTGATGGTCACCGCCACACCATCTTCGTTGACTCCAGCCATACCAAAGCAACCGGTCAGCGAGAAAACCAAGCAACGAGGTGCCGAGTCGACAGCAAACTCCATCACCTCAACATAATGCTGCGCTGAGCCATGCATGTCCCATGTCTGACCGATAACCGGTGGGTCACCGGG
>MDTD01165196.1_pt1 | contig 11051 bp, 16 predicted proteins | sample 811221 | NCBI WGS metagenome assembly MDTD01 (sample SAMN05326646, study PRJNA326480) | marine metagenome | isolation source: seawater | place: Pacific Ocean: South West | collected 2011
GTTAAAGAAAAATGGCGATTCATGTTGATATTATCAATATTCCTCTCACATTATACTTGAGAAATGCATTGGTTGATGATGGGAATGAGATGGAGAAACTGACCCGAAATTGTCCCTATTGCAGTGGAACCATGGAGATAGAGCGACTGCGCTGTACCAGCTGCCATACCGCCGTGGAAGGCCATGTGAGTATTCCGCGATTGGCAAGATTAGAAGCTGCAGATCGAGAGTTCATTGAACTTTTTGTGCGGTCAAGCGGCAGCCTGAAAGCGGTCGCAGCCAAACTCAAAATCTCCTACCCGACTGTGCGAAACCGGTTGGATAAAGTGATTGAGGCGCTGGAAAACGCTGAGCAGCAGGAAAAAGACGAACGTGCTCGGATTCTGGATGCGGTTGAAGCAGGAGAATTATCGGTGCAGGAAGCCATCGCCAGATTGAGAGAACTCTAGCCTGACCCAGGAGGAATCAAAATGAAAAAATGTCCGTATTGCTGCGAATCCATTCAGGATGACGCGATTAAATGTAAACATTGTGGAGAAATGCTGAATGGTCAGAGGCCTCCGCCATTTGCCACCGGCTCAAAACGCCTGACCCGAACTCCCCATGATAAAATGATTTCTGGAGTCTGTGGAGGGTTGGCAGTTTATGCCAATATGGATCCCACGGTGGTACGTATTCTCTTTGCTGTTTTGACTTTCTTTACTGGTGTCTGGCCCGGTTTGATCGCCTATATCGTCATGGCCTGCATTCTGCCGGAAGAGGTGATGTCATGAATCTGATATTGTGGTCCTGCAGCTGAAAACACCAGAAAGGGAAAAGATATTATGGCCGTTTTTCCATCATTTTTAATTCTGATTCTTCTAACAGTTGTCGTACTGGGGGGTCTGTTGATTGCTGGTATCGTGGTTGCCCTGCTCCTGGCAAAGGGGCGCAAAAGCACAACCCCTTCACCTGTTCCTTCGTCAGACTTTACATCACGGCCTGCGCCTCCGTCGAAGCCTGCGGTCGAGTTGACGGAAGACGCCCGAAAGGAAAGACGACGTATCCTGAAAATGATCAATGAGCAGAAGATATCGCCTGAAGAAGCTGATGAATTGCTGGATGCCCTTGCTCAGAATTCAAACTCCAGAAGCTCCACTCCATCAGGCAGGCAGTGCCCATGGTGTGCAGAGAGCATTCCCGAAGATGCCGTGATTTGCCCCGAATGCAGGACATCACTGAACTGTCGCAATGCCGGTCACCACGGCAGAAACCATGGATATCGGCTGGATGGTCATCCGTTGGCAAAAGTGGTTTCGATTATTGCCATTGTTGTCTCCTGCCTGGGCCTTGCACATTGGGGTCTCAGCATCGTTTTCTACCTGATCTCCTTTACTGGCGTTCAGATCAATCTGCCTACATTCAACCATACACCTATGATGCTATACGGGCATGGTACTACCTGGATAATGCTGTTTGTTGTCATGGGAATTGCTCTGGCAAAAATCGTGTTGGGTCTGGCTGGTGGGCTTGCCTATTATCACCAGAAATCTGTTGGCTTCGTCATGCTGTTGGTCTGGTGTATCTGGAATATGGCAAGAATCGGCATTGCTCCAGGCTCTTTCCATTTTGGTCTGAATCTCGGGATGGAGTTGCTGTTCTATGGTACCCTGCTGCTTCTACTCATCATCTCTAAAATGAAATTTAGATCTAACCCTATGGAGGCATTATCATGAGCAAGGAAATTCTGGAAGACCTGGCTGCAGGTCGCATAACGGAAGAGGAAGCAGAGCGCTTGCTGGATGCCAGCCAGGCTGCCATGCCGACTACGCTGCCCGAGGAACCTCCCCCTCCTGCTCGCCCAAAAAGCAAGTGGCCTTTGGTCGCCCTCTTGGTAGGAATTGTCTTTGTTTTCGTTCTCCCCTTTCTGTTGTTTGTGCTGCTGTTTGTCGGCATGTTCGGCGCCAGGGTAGCAGTACCCCATATGTAAGGAATGCTGGCTGCATGGATTTTGCCCCTGTTATGCCCATAGGAACAATCGGCCTGGCAATTCTGATCTTGCTGGGAATCTGCCTGTTGGTCACGATTGTCGGCTTCCGCCGAGGACGTCATGCCAGGGGGGGGCATGTTCCGGTTCTGCCCCCGGAAGCCGATAGACAACAGGTTTTCGAGGAGAAGCGTGAACGCCAGAAAGCAGAGCGTGCACGCATTCTCCGCATGGTGAATGAGCATCGTATCACACCTGAAGAAGGAGCCGACCTGATGGAGGCGCTTAATCGCGAAACCACCCATCGTACCTGCCCGTTCTGCCAGGAAACTATCCTGCTGGAAGCGGTAAAATGTCGCCACTGTAAAAGTTTCCTGACGGAACGGACGATCCAGGCGACTCGGCATCTGTCATTAGGTCATGATCAGATGATTGCCGGAGTCTGTTCAGGGGTGGCAACTTACATGAATGCAGATGTCACCCTGATACGTTTGCTGGCTTTTCTGGTAATCTTCTTTTCCGGCTGCACGGGTCTCATTATTTATATCATTCTTGCCATGATTCTCCCGGAACCGGGAACCGTGGCTCGGACCTGAATCAACAGTTCAGGAAGCGAAGTGACTCCGCCAGTTGCTCCAGAGCCAGGGATTGTACCGCACCTTTTGGCAGGACAAATTCCATCCCCAGATACCCATGGTAATTGGATGCCACCAGGGTACTGAACACATCCCGGTAATCAATCCCCTTATTTCTGGTGATGATTGACCGCCCCTCGACCGCGGCACAATGCACATGTCCGATAGCTTCCGCATACATCTTCAGATCGTTCAGGGGCTGGCCCCCCATGCGTTCAAGATGGTAGACATCATAAAGCAGCTTGAACTGAGGGTGCCCGATTGACTGCCAGAGAGTCAGGCCATAAGCCATTGAATCTGCCTGATAATCCTGATGCTCAAAGCTGTTGAGCATTTCAAAATGAAGCTCAACCCCAAGCTTTTCGCAGACAGGTAGGACTTCCTGAAACGCAAGTTGGCAGTTGTGCTGCCCTTCCGCATCCGGCTGCCCATCACGGTTACCGCTGAATACGATAACCGCAGGAATACTGTTACTTGCCGCTTCTTCGACCGCTCTTAAAAGTTGCGGCACCAGGGATTCGTGGTGTTCCAGACGGTTCACTCCAACCTGCATACCGGGAGCAGCCATATTGAGACAGACCAGATCCGCTACTGCTGCCGCGGATCGGCAGTTTTCTGTTGCCATTTCAACTGCGCTGTAGCCGATTTCACGGGCGTTTCGATAGAATGAGCTGGCATCAAAATCCGGTAACCCGGCAAAGCACCAATTGGCAAAGCTGTAATTCATTATTTCACCTCTTCAGAAAGTTGGAAAATAACACCCATAGTTGAACCACGATCCGTATTTGCCAGATCATAGGCACGCTGGGCATCTTTCAACTTAAAAGTATGGGTGTTCATGCTATCCATGCAAATTCGGCCATCAGCCACCATATCCCAGAAAAGGCGACTTGGTTTGGCATCCGGCAGATACCGGTCGTGCGCTCCCAGGATCGATATCCCCCGGTTGATGACATCGCCCGTGATCCGCTGTTCGGAAGGCGTACCGGTATCACCCAGAATGATCACTTTGCCATGATCTTTGCACATCGGCAAACATAGTGGCAGGACCGGGGCTGCACCGGTGGAGTCGATCACCACGGCCGGTAACTCACCGTCGAAAATTTCACGAATATCCTGGCCTGCATCCTGAAGGGACTTGGACAGACAAGCGTAGGCTCCACCCTTCTTTGCCAGTTCGAGACGATTGGCAAGTGGATCTACAACCACGACCCGTCCGGCACCTCCAGCCAGAGCCCAGCGTAAACTCATCTGACCAATTGGTCCACCGCCAACGATTAACACATCATCGCCCAGCACATAATGGGCAACCGATGCCCCGACATAGGTAATCTTCGACAGCGCAAACCAGGCAGCCACTTCCGAGGAGATGCCCCCAGGTACTTTCATCAGTTGGTCTACCCTGATGACCTGCGACGAAGCATGACCTGCACGGGCCGCGACCCGCTCTCCAACGCTCAGTAGCTGCACATCTTTGCCAACCTCTGCCACTTCACCAATAAAGGAATATCCAGGATAAAAGGGATACTTGACCCAGCCATCCCAGGAAGTTCCGGACTCGAATAATCGGTTATATACGATATTCTCTGTCCCTGTGCTCATCATTGAGCATAATCCTTTGACCCGGACTTCGTCCGGTTGCAGGGTGGTATCAGAAAAAGATTCCAGGCAAAGCGCCTGTTTGCCGGTAAATGCAACACGTATACCCATTGTGATCGTTCTCCTGTAGTTGGGTCAAAGGATAAATGTGGCGAGTGCAGATATGCTTACCGAAGTCAGAGCTATAAACCATCCTCAAAAATGCAGGATCATGCCTGTTTCTGCAAAATTATAAAGCGGCTTAAAGATGAAAAACGGCTCTTAAGTAATTTTAGTATAGGTATCTTCCGCAGGAGAAGGTATTTTAGAAAGCGGTTAAAACTTTCAATTTCCGGTTTTTATGAAGACAGCACCCGCCCGTTTTGAATTTTCCTTTATCCATGATGCCGATGGCGTCTGCAGCTGGCACGATCATGAATGTGCAGAGTTGATTTTTTATCTGGCGGGTACAGGTCATACGCTGACGCAGAACGGACCGCTGCCCTTTCATCCGCACTCGCTCTTTTACATGCCACCACGCTCCCTGCATGCGCAGGAAAATAAAACCGTAGGTGCCGACTGCTGCATCCTTTTCGATGTGCGCCACGTCAGTTGGCTAAACGCAGTCGACCATCCGCTTTATATCATAGAAGGTATTTCGGAAGACACCCAGACCATGTTATTGAGATTGGGACGCAAGCGCCGAGCCTCCGGCGTAACAGAGCAACAGACCTGCGACCTGATCCTGAATGCGATTCTGCTGGATCTGAAGCCGTTGTTCAGTTTACCTGAAACCAATGAACCGGAGGCCGGAAGCTCCGTGATTGAGCAGGCAAAACTCTACATGCGTGAACACCTGGATCGGGTACGATCCATCGAAGAAATTGCAAGGCAGGTCGGGTTGAGCGCTGATTATTTTCGCCATCAGTTTACTCAGGAAGTCGGAATCTCACCAAAAACATTCCTGACTCAGATTCGCATTGATTACGCCAAAGATCTCCTGACGCACTCCCCATTACCCCAGAAAGCAATCGCAGCCCAATGCGGTTTCGACAATGAGCGTTATTTCAACACCCGCTTCTCCAGACTCTGCGGCATGACCCCCGGCGTCTACCGCAAACAATCCCGTACCACCGGATAAGATCATTCACGATGATCAGGATCTGTGGTTGGTGGATTCGAAGATTTTGTTGGCTGACTGAGCGATGAAGCCGGAGAAAAGGTTGCCGTCGGGCATGGAGTAGCGTCTGGCAAATTCCACGTAGGCACCGGGGATATCGCAGATACCGTCGGTAAAGGCGACTCGGATTGTTGGTGAGTGGGTGGAGCTTTGCTCGAGGAAGACTTCGGGGGTGCCTTTGATTTCGCCGCCACTGGTGTTCAGAGGGTAGCCTTCGTGTTTGAGAGCTGCATTGAGCTCTTGGAGGCTGTGGATAGTGCGAAGGTGGTTGACGCTGACAGTGAAGTGGTTGGGGATGATGCCGTGGGCGTAGACCCAGGCGGCGTATTCGCTTTCCCGGCTGAGGGTAAGGTAGTTGTGGTAGGTGGCCTTCCAGTGTCTGCAGGTGAGTGTGAGTTCGCCGTTATGGGGATGGTAGGCTACTTCGCGGATGATGGCCTGGCTGTCAGGAGTAAGCTGGTCGACTTTTAACTCACTGATGAAAATGCGGGGCTGCGTCGGGTCGGGGTGTTCATAGTGACGGGCGAGGAGCTTTTTGACGGGAAACTGGTAGTGCCCTTTTTCCTGGTAACCGAGGGCGGTAAAGGTGCTGGCAACGGTTTCCAGGCCTATGCCGTTGAGGTCATAGGTGCGGAAGGCGACGTGATCGTTGATGATGGTCTCGCCTCTGTTTTGGAGGAGTTCCCAGATTTCAGTGGCTTGCGGGGCGATGGTGGTGTAGACCTGCCACAGGTCGCTCATGAGTGATGTAAGCGTTTTCATGGTCCGGTCCTCCGAGATGCAGATGGGTCTGAATGCTGCGTTGCCACCAACACTCTAGTCTACATGCATTTTCCGGAAAACGAAAGCGTGCTCCCGGCTTCCTGAGTGGAGTTCCAGGGCATATTAAGGGTATGTTACCTGTGCTGAGGGTTGCCTAGTGATGGCTGAGGATAGTGATGATTTCCTGTGGATTTTTTGCCTGCAGGATGGCCTGACGTTTTTCAGGAGCATTCAAAACGTGACTGATGGCACCAAGGAATCTGACATGGGGGCCACTTACTCCGGGAGGGGAAAGGACCATGACGAAGATCTGGCAAGGAAGGCCGTCGAGACTGTCGAATTTGATGCCAACCTGATGAATACCGATGGCGGCAACTATCTTTGTAACAGCGCTGGTTTTACCATGGGGCAAGGCTACACCGTGTTCCATACCGGTACTCATGCTGTGTTCGCGCTCCATGACGGCGTCATATGCACCTTGACGATCACTGAGACGGTAGACGTCATGAATCAATTTGAGCATTTCCCGGATGACGCCTTCTTTGTCATGCGCCTTCAGTTCAAAGCGGATGGCTTCTGGCCGTAGTGTATCAGCAAGCTCCTCGGCTAAATCGACTGCCATATTGATTCCCCTTTCAATATCGATGACAATGACAAGCAGGGACCATACGCTGTTTCGCCAGAGATATCAACCCAGGCGATTTTCAAGCAGGCCGCATTTCCAGCCTGAAGGGCTTATTGCACCCGGTGGTATATGGGAAGGAGACGGGTATTGTATCGTTTTGCCTGAATCAGGTACTGAGAGGCAACACGACTTGAGAGGTGCAGCAACGAGATGAGCGTATCCCGAACGGTAGCAGTATTGCCGGCACGCTATGGCAGTGAACGTTTCCCAGGGAAGCCTCTTGCCATGATTGCCGGTAAACCGATGATTCAACACGTTTATGAGCGGGTCTGCCAGGCCGCTGTTGATGAAGTAGTGGTCGCAACGGATGACAGCCGTATTCAGGAATGCGTGCTGCAGTTTGGTGGTAAGGTGGTCATGACTTCGCCAAATCACCCGACCGGGACGGATCGGATCGCTGAAGCCGTGGAGAACCTGGATGCCGACCTGATTCTCAATGTGCAGGGTGATGAACCGACAATTCCACCAACTGTGTTGACTGATCTGCTGGCCTATATGCGGGAACATCCTGAGGTGCCCATGGGGACTGTGGCACGGGTGCTGGACCAGAACGGCCCGGAAGCGTATGATCCGAACGTGGTGAAGGTGGTCCTTAATGCAAAACAACATGCGCTTTATTTTTCTCGTTCGACGATTCCGTATGCCCGTGGCGAGCGCGGGGTTGGTTCGCAGTTGTTGCATCATTGGGGGGTCTATGCCTACCGGCGGGATTTCCTCTATCAATTTATTAACTGGCCCCAGGGAGCGCTGGAGCAGTGCGAGAAGCTGGAGCAGTTGCGTGCACTTGAGAATGGTGCTTCTATTTTTGTTCTGGTGAGTGACGGGCGACCAGTTGGAGTCGATGTGCCAGAGGATGTTGCCAAGGTTGAAGCGCTGTTGGCCCAGGAAGGAGAATTACAGTGAGTAAAATCGGATTTGAAGTAGCCCCAGGCGTGGGTATCGGCGATAATTATCCGCTGTTTCTGATGGCTGGCCCCTGCGCCATTGAGAGTAAGGAGCTGTGCCTGCGGGTAGGGACACACATGAAAGCTCTGTGTGCCAAACTGGGCATCGGCTATATTTTCAAGGCCAGTTTCGACAAAGCCAACCGCACCAGTGTCGGTTCGTTTCGGGGACCGGGATTGGATGAGGGCTTGAAGGTTCTGGGCGAGATCAAGCAGGAACTGCAGGTGCCAATTGTGACCGATATCCATGAGCCGGGACAGGCTGCCGCAGTCGGTGAAGTTGCCGATGTCATGCAGATTCCTGCCTTTCTTTGTCGGCAGACAGATCTACTGGTGGAAGCAGGTAAAACCGGTCGAACAATCAATATCAAAAAAGGGCAGTTTGTAGCTCCGGGCGATATGGCGCAGGCAATTGCCAAGGTGGCCAGTACCGGCAATGAGAAAGTGATCCTGACTGAACGGGGAACCACATTTGGTTACCACAATCTGGTAGTGGATATGCGGTCATTGGCGATCATGCGCGAATTGGGTGCTCCGGTAATTTTTGATGCGACTCATTCTGTACAGTTACCAAGCGGACAGGGTGGACAGTCTGGTGGACAGCGGGAATTTATCGATCCTTTGCTGCGTGGAGCGTTGGCGGTTGGCATTGATGGAGTCTTTATGGAAACACATCCGAATCCAAGCTGTGCTAAATGCGATGGTCCCAATTCTTATCCGCTTGAGCAGATGGAAACGCTTTTAACATTAGGAGTGGCGATACATGAACTCATCCGTTGAGCATTCCATCGAAGAACGCGCTGCCGCTGTCCGGGCGATCATCCTGGATGTTGATGGAGTGATGACCAATGGGCAGATCGGATTTTCCCAGCAAGGGACGATCAAGTTTTTCAATGTGCGGGATGGTCATGCGATCAAGATGGCCATGCGCGAAGGTCTGATGATTGGCTTTCTCTCAGGTCGGGCGGATGCGGTGACCCAGGCTCGTGGTGAAGAGCTGGGCTTGTCCTTTATTTATACAGGTCAGAAGGTCAAGATGGTGGCCTTTGAGGAGATCCTGAAGGATTTTGACCTGAAGCCGGAAGAGTGCCTGTACATGGGTGATGATGTGGTCGATATCCCTGTGATGCGTAAGGTGGGACTGGCGGTGACCGTGGCAGATGCGGATGAGGAAGTGGTGCCATATGCTCACCTGCAAACTGCCGCGAATGGTGGTGAGGGGGCTGTACGGGAAGCGATTACGCTGGTGATGAAGGCCAAGGGGCTTTGGCAGAAGGCAATGTCGCGCTATGTGGATTAATCTTTTGAATAATATCAGCTTTCGGACGTCCAGCATATCATGAAGCAAGTTGCTGCCATCCTGGGAACCTGCATGGGCATGATCGGTTTTCTGCTGTTTGCAAATGGATCATTGCCGCAGGCAATGCTGAAAGATTTTACGACCCGTGGCCTCAATGAGGATGGATCGGTGAAGTGGATTCTGAAGGGGGAGAAGGCCAATGTACTGGGTACACGGGTAAAGCTGGAGCAGGTTCTGGTGACGATTTTTGAGGGAGACAGCACCACTGAGATCCGAACGCCATCGTGCATGTTGGATCGGAGTTCGCAGGTCGCGACGGGATCAAACCGGGTTGATGTGCGAAACCGTGAACTTAATATGGATGGAACCGGCTTTGATCTGGATCTGTCCCGCAAAACGATTTTCATCCGTAAGGATGTCCGTATTCATTATTTTAAAACGACTGCCGATGTTCTTGGCAGTGAACAGGAAGCCAACTGAAAGGTTCCCATGAAACCATCCCTATGCTTCATTTATGCCATCGCCACTGTGTTGGGCTGGATGCAACTGGTATCGGCACAAGTAACAGTAAATGCTGATATTCTTGAGGAAAAACCTCCTCTCACCATCACCTCGGATAATATGGAATACGATATGCAGAATCGTACGTCCAACTTGGAAGGTAATGTGCGGGTCGCCGATGGTGAAATGGTGCTGACGGCTGACGCCATGGATGTCCGCTTCGATAAAGAAAATAAGGTCGAATCCATCATTGCGACCGGCAATGTCAAGATCATCAAAACAGATGAGACCGTGTCGGCTACGGGGCGACGGGCAACCTATACCGTGGCCTCCGGAGACGTCGTCATTACCGGCGATCCAATATTACGACAGGAAAATTATCTGGTCAAAGGGGCTGAGCGTATTGTCTATAATCGGAATACTCAGAAAGCAAAAACTCAGGGCGGCTCCCCCAAAATGGAGTTTTATGATAAAAAGGGCGAAGGTGCGAATGCCCTTTTGCCTGAACGGAAATAATTGTCGACAGCGACCAGCCTTAATCACTCTTCGACAGGACATATATGGCCATCACGCTCCGCTTCTGGGACATGGATCACACTCTGATCGATAATGACTGTGATGTGTCATGGAAAACATTTATGATCAGCCAGGGCTTTGCTCCAGCAGGTGCAATGGAAAAAGCAGATTTCTTTTTTCAGCAGTATCTGGATGGCTGTCTGGATGTGGGAGCCTTCATTGAGTTTCAACTGGCGGAATTCAAAGGACGCACTGAAGAAGAGGTCCGAAAGATGGCGTGCGATCATTTCCAGCAAGTGGTGCAGGAGAAGCTGGTTCCCTCAATGGAAGCGCTGGTTCAGGAACAGCTGGCAGCAGGAGATAAGGTTTTTCTGTTGACTGCAACCAATCGGATTATTGCAGAGCCGGTGGCGGCACATCTGGGAATGCATCGCGTGTATGCTGCTGAACCGGAGTTGGCAGATGGTCGGTTTACCGGACGAATTGCCGGGGATTATACCGTGGGAGCCGGCAAAGTTCAGGTTATTGAGCATGTTACGGAAGAGTTCGGAATGACGCCTGCGGATGCCTGGTATTATGGCGACAGTCGCACGGATATTCCGGTACTTGAAGCGGTCGGGCACCCCGTGGCGGTACAACCCGCTACTGCATTACGCTCTGCGGCTCAGGAAAACGGTTGGCCTATCCTGGAGTGGTAGACTATTTCCCTGACTGGTTGTGCAGCAGATCGGCGATCTGTTGGTTCTGATGATGGATGCGCTGGGCCATGCGTTTCAGAGTCTGAAAAGCCAGTGATGGATCCTCGTGCACACGGCGCAGAAAGATATCCTTGCGAATGGTCAACACTCTGGCTTTGCCATGAGCCACTGCATTGACATTTCGGCAGTCATCCTGAAAGAGGGCAATCACGCCGAACATCTCGCCAGGACCCAGCAGATTGATTTGAAGGTCAGCTTTCTGAGCAGAATCTGCAGGAACAGATAA
>MDTD01131007.1_pt1 | contig 11050 bp, 7 predicted proteins | sample 811221 | NCBI WGS metagenome assembly MDTD01 (sample SAMN05326646, study PRJNA326480) | marine metagenome | isolation source: seawater | place: Pacific Ocean: South West | collected 2011
GTAAAATCTTCAATTTTGGCACTTAGTAAGTATCCACCTGTTACACCGGCCTGAAATGAAAATTTTTTATAGGTGTAGGCAGCAAACAAGGGTACTTCAAAATAATTTAAACGGAAACGGTCGAACGTGCGGGTGGAAGCAATATTTTCTTCATTTATACTTCTTGATGCTCCTTTTTGTGTATAAAGAAACTCTAATCCACCACTCCATTTGTCGTTGAAGGGATATTTTACCCAAAAACCACCGTGAAGGCCTAGTTTATTATATCCCGATAACAAATCACCATCTAGCTGAGTAAAATTAAGCCCTCCAGCAAATCCACCTTCAAAACGTTGGGCAAAGCTGCCCATACCTATTAATAGTAAAAATATAGCGAGGGTTAATTTTTTCATTTTTGCATAAAGGCTATACTATCTTGTATTAGTTGGTGCATATAGGTGTCAGTAGTAACAAAGGGTACTGATTTGCGGTATTTTTCGCGGAGTTTTTCAATAGTTGTACTCGACTTTAACGGGCTTCTAAAATCAATAGCTTGCATGGCCGTAAACAACTCAATGGCCAATATACGTTCAAGGTTTTGCACTACTCGGTGAGCTTTAGTGGCAGCATTTGCGCCCATACTTACATGGTCTTCTTGCCCATTAGATGATGTAATGCTATCTACCGATGCAGGCGAGCACAACTGCTTGTTTTGACTAACTATACTGGCCGCAGTGTATTGGGGAATCATAAAACCTGAGTTTAACCCTGGTTCGGCTACCAAAAACGGTGGTAAACCGCGTTGTCCGCTAATAAGTAAATACGTTCTACGTTCTGATATGTTGCCCAATTCAGCCATAGCAATTGCCAAATAATCTAAAGGCATGGCAATGGGTTGTCCGTGGAAATTACCTCCCGATATGATATCATCGTCATCAGGAAAAATAAGAGGGTTATCTGTTACCGAGTTAATCTCAGTATGTATGGTTTGTTTAATGTATTCTAAAGCATCTTTACTAGCACCGTGTACTTGTGGTACACAACGGAAAGAGTAAGGGTCTTGTACCGCTTTGTTGGGTTGTTTTACTATTTCACTATCCAACAATAGCTCAGTTAAATACGTAGATGTGTGCATGTGTCCGTTGTGAGGACGTACACGAGCTATGCGTTTATCAAATGCCCTTATATTTCCGTTAAAGGCTTCAAAAGATATAGCCGCAATGGTATCAGCCCATAGGGTAAGTGTTTGGGCTTGCAATACACAATAACAGCCGTAGGCACTCATAAACTGTGTACCGTTAATTAATGCCAAACCTTCTTTAGCCTGTAAGTCAATATTAGGTTTACCAACAATTTTGTTGGCTTCGCTTCCGTGTAGTTTTTTTCCGTTATGGTATATTTCACCTTCGCCCAAAAGAGGTAAGCAAAGGTGAGCAAGTGGAGCTAAATCGCCTGATGCACCCAAACTGCCTTGTTGGTATACAACAGGGATAATACCGTTATTAAAATAATCAACAAGGCGTTGTACTGTTTCAAGTTGCACACCTGAGTGTCCGTAGCTAAGCGACTGTGCTTTTAGCAATAACATTATACGGACGATAGCTTGAGGAACTTCATCACCAGTGCCACAGGCGTGTGATAGCAATAAATTGCGCTGTAAAATGTTTAATGATGCGGCGTCGATTTGTTTATCGTAAAGTGAACCAAAACCTGTACTAATACCATAAATAGGTTCGGCAGTGGCTTTTAGTTTGGCTTCTAAAAAATCACGACTTTTTTGAATGCGTTTAATTGCATTTTCCGATAGTTCTATTTTAGCATCCTTTTGTTGAAGGGTATATATATTCTCAAGGGTAAGTATACGGTCTATTTTATGGTCGCTCACTGTATTGTATATGTTTAGTAGTTGTTAGTTTTAGTGCTATATTTAGTTGTTTAACAATGCAATAATAGCTTCAATTGTTAAGTTTTGTTGCTCTCCTGTTGTCAGGTTTTTAATTGACAATAACCCGCTTTGCATTTCACTTTCGCCAATAATTACTGCATAAGGTATTTGATTGGCGTTGGCAAAATCAAGTTGTTTTTTCAGTTTTGCTGCACTAGGGTATATTTCGGTATTTATTCCTGCCTGCCTTGCTTTTGCAGCTAATGGCATAGCAAATATAATAGCTTCATCATTCATACCACAAAACAGCAATTGGGTAAATGCTTCTTGTTGAGTAGTGAACAAATTTAGTTTTTCCATCACATCGTATATCCTATCGGCACCAAAAGATATACCCACGCCCGATACTCCTTTTAGGCCAAAAATACCCGTAAGGTCGTCGTAGCGGCCACCACCGCCTATGCTACCCATTGCAACATCGTTGGCAGTAACCTCAAATATGGCACCTGTGTAGTAGTTTAGTCCACGGGCAAGCGTAAGGTCAATTTTAAGTTTAGTAAAATCAAAATTTACAGCTTGTAGGTAGCTAAAAATACTTTCCAATTCTTCTATTCCTTTTTTGCCTTCTTCATCACCCAAAATAGTTTTCAAGTAGTTTAGTGTAGCTGCATTATCACCCGTAAAACGTATTATTTCGGCAGCATTATCAGCTTGCTCTTGGGTAAAACCATTGCCAATCAGCTCGGTTTTTACGCCATCAATACCAATTTTATCCAGCTTATCAATAGCAACAGTAAAGGCTATTATTTTATCGCCAATGCCCAGTGCTCGGGCTATACCCATTAGCACTTTGCGGTTGTTTATTTTTATAGTGACGTTAATACCCAAAAGCTCAAAAGCCTCAGCATATATCATTACCAAATCAGCCTCGTTAAGTAGCGAGTTTGAGCCTATTATATCAGCATCGCACTGGTAAAATTCGCGGTAACGTCCCATTTGTGGCCTATCAGCACGCCAAACGGGTTGTATTTGGTAGCGACGAAAGGGAAAGGTAATATCGTTTTGGTGCATCACTACATAGCGGGCAAAAGGCACGGTAAGGTCATACCTCAATCCCTTTTCACTAATTTGCGAAACAAGTTTATTACTGTTGCGTGTTTCCCAGTCTGCGGGGTTTACCCCTTTAGCATTGGCATAATCACCCGAGTTTAGCACTTTAAACAACAAGGTATCGCCCTCATCGCCATACTTGCCGGTTAGTGTGCTCAGGTTTTCCATACTGGGGGTTTCAATAGGCATAAAGCCGTATTTTTTAAACACACCCTCAATAGTATTAAATATATACTTGCGTCTTACTACTACTAGTGGCGAAAAATCTCGCGTTCCTTTGGGTACTGATGGTTTTTGCATAAAATCACCGCAAAAGTAAGTAAATTTGATGTTGAACGTTTTTAAACAATCTATCGTCTATAATTAAATAACCCACAAGTTAAAAGCATGAAAAAAATTGTACTAAGCCTTTTTACGCTGATGTTAATATTCTCAGCATGTAAAAAAGACAACAACTCAGCTACACCAGGTAATACAGGTAATACCCCTGATGATAGTACCAATGTACCAAAAGAAATTGTAGTGCCTCAAAAAAATATAGCCCTTATTAATAAGGTAACCGGTTCGCTTTGTCCGCCTTGTGGTAGTTGGGGTTGGACTACTTTTGATGAGTTAATGAACCGAAACGGTAAAAACGCTATTTACATGGGTACATACAGCGATAATTTTGTTGCCAAACTGTTTATTACTCAGGCTGCTGAAGACATGGAAAATGCTTGGGGAGTAACTGGTTTTCCAACATTTGCAGCAAACGGTGTTGCACAGTTAGACCGTGCCGGTGGAGGAATAAATGTACAAGGTGAGATAAACAAAGTAAATGCAGTGGTTGATGCTCACACATCAGGCGAAGTTTATGTTAACAGTGGTTTTCGTACCGAGATAAAAGATGATGTTATGACCATTGAAACCAAAACAAAGTTTTTTAAAGAGGTTGGAGGTGATATTTACTTGGCAGTATACTTAATGGAAGATAAGGTAATAGGCTACCAAAGTGGTCATGCTGATGGTGCAAATACCTCACATCACCATGTACTTAGAGGCGCTGCACAGCTTGAGGGCAGTGCAAAGGCCGAAAGCTGGGGCTATAAAATTGGCACAGGGTCAACCGCTGAAGGAACAACACTTGATAATAAGTTTACTATAAATGTAAAAGATTATAACAAAGATAACCTTGAAGTAGCTGTTGTAGTATGGCGTAAAGTTGGTGTTCGTTACCAATTTTTAAATGCCTACGGAACAGGAAACTAATATTGGTTTACACCGAGCGACTAAAATACTTTTAGCCCTACCTATAACAATAGGTAGGGTTTTTTTATGCTCAATAAGTTTCTTTACTAATTTAAGAAGTCTAATAAACCAAAGGTTTAAAGTGGTAAGACTAGCAGCAACAATTCTTTAATGGCTTTTAAGAAAGCAAACCCTATCTAAAACCGAGGCTAAAAGTATCTGCTAGTTTTGCTTACTTGTTTTGCTCATTACAGCCGTCAAACACACACTCATACAGCTATTTAAAATCGATTTCTGATATTAAGTAGACTTGTGTTTAAAAAGCAAATAGTTAAAGTAAAACTTTAAGGTGTCGCAAGTAGATAGTTTTTTATGAATTTGTTAATACATAAAATTCTACCTAAAAAGTAATTAACACTACTGTTTAAGGTAATAACTGAACAAAATAAGGTGCTAAGCTTGAAAATGAAATCCACATTGATTTTTAGGTGTGGATAAAGTAGTATTAGCTAAAGTACTAGTAAAATCAATGGGTTTGCTTGTTTGTGTGTTGATGGTGCGTCGCATTTTGTAGTCGGTAAACAGTGGTTTGCAGGGTGTTTTCTCTGTGTTTTTCTAGCACCATTTTTAGACGGTTTTTTTGCAAAAAAAATGCGTATTTATTCTAATTGTAGCACTAAGTTTTTAGCTATAAAACTATACAGGGCATTGGCTATATTTGCCCGCCGTTTAACTTTTAAAATATTGTTTTGAATAGGTTTGTGAAATTTTTGCCGTTTGTTGGCTTGCTGGTGCTGTACATAGCAGCTCTATTTATTGATGTAATGGATGTTGACTCATCGCAGTATGCAGCAATGGCAATGGAAATGGTGGAGAAGGGTAATTTTCTTGAAATTACCGACCAAGGGCGAAACTATCTTGATAAACCACCTCTTTTGTTTTGGCTTTCAGCATTTTCTTATACCCTTTTTGGTATATCAAATGTTGCTTTTAAGCTACCTTCAATGCTGTTTGCCTTGTTGGGTATATTATCAGTATACCGTTTCTCAAAATTATATTATAGCGAAAAGGTGGCCTATTGGGCAGCTTTAATGTTAGGCAGTACCCAAGCCTATTTTTTAATGGTGAACGATGTGCGCACCGACTTAATGTTGACCGGTGCAGTGGCTTTTGCTGTGTGGCAACTGGCAGCATATATTGAACACAAAAAGGTTGTAAACTTTATATTAGGCTTTGTTGGTATTGGGTTGGCTATGCTTGCCAAAGGGCCTATTGGTATAGTATTACCTGTTGCCGCTTTTGGAATACACATACTACTACTACGCGACTGGAAAACAATTTTTAAATGGCAATGGATTGTTGGCTTGCTAATAGTAGCTGTGGTACTATTGCCCATGTGTATTGGGCTATATATGCAATACGATAGTAACCCAAATGTGAAGGTAAATGGCGAAGTTGGGGTTTCGGGTCTGAAGTTCTATTTCTGGACACAAAGTTTTGGGCGAATAACGGGCGAAAATGTTTGGAGCAATAACCCCGGTGCATTTTTCTTAACAGAATCAACTCTTTGGGCATTTTTACCGTGGACTATATTGTTGTTTTCGGCATGGATATCAGGGTGGTTTAAAATTATAAAATCAAAATTTAGGATAGAAAAAGGGCAAGAGGCTATAACACTGGGCGCGTTTACGTTTGCTTTGTTTGCCCTTAGCAAATCGAGCTATCAATTGCCCCATTATATTTTTGTTGCCTATCCTTTTGCAGCTGTTTTTACAGCGCGTTGGGCTATTTGTGTTTTAGAAGAAGGATATCCGTGGGCAAAGAATCTTATAAAGGGCGTGCAGGTATTTATTACTGTTGTGATATGGGGTGCAACTTTGGCAGTATTGTTTTTTGTATTTTCTCCCAAAAACATTGTACTGCCTGTGGTAGTGGGTGTGGGTATTATAGCTATGTTAAGCTATTTGGTGAAAAATATTGGTAAAACTACCGCAGTGTTGCAAGCCGCTTTTGTAAGTATTTGTTTGTTTAACTTGGTTATGAATACTCATTTTTATCCTCAATTATTAGAGTATCAAGCGTTTGATGTTGGGGGAAGATTTATGGCCAAAAAAGCTAAAGAAGAAAACATAACTCGAGATAGATTTATTGTATTCCCTTTTGGCTCGGCACATTCGCTTGATTTTTATACGGGGTGGCTAGTACGTAGTATTTGGAGTGAAGAATATTTTAGCCACTTTAAAAATGGAGATGAAATATGGGTATATACTAACAAAAAGGGGAGAGAAAGACTTGAGGGTTTGCCCTATCAAATTACTGAAGAATTGTATATGCCTTATTATAAACCCGCAGAATTGCGTATAGAGTTTATAAATCCTGCCACCCGCGATAGCACCTTACGTCATCATTATATATTAAAGCTAAAGGTGCAAAATCAGGATAGTATTGATTTTAGCAAGTTTATACCTCAGTTAGAATACGAATAGAGTGGTTATTTCCAATGCGGTAAATCTACCGTTGCACTAAAGTATATCATGCGGCCTATGCGAGGGCCACCGTATACCTGTATTACCTTGTTGTTTAATAAATTGCTTGCTCCAAGTTTAAATGTGGTGTAAATACGGGCAACAGTATAGTTTATTTGCGCATCAACCATATCATAGGTTGGCACAAAACCGGTAAACTGAGGCGAACCTTCAAATGTAAAACCCTGTACCCAACGGTAGTTTATGCTATACCCCCAATTGCGAATGCGCACTTTGCCAATTTTACTAGCTATTTCACGTCCATTAACACCTATATTAAACTTGTTGGCGGGTGTATTAAATGCAGGGATAATAGGGTCGATGCTTCCTCCGCGTTCCAAAATATTCCAACTATAATTACCCATAAAGTTTAACCAGTTTTTGTAGTAGTAGTTAATTCCTATTGAGAAACCTGTAGTAGTAACAATATCTTTAGAGTTAGTGGTAACTCGGTATACATCCGATTTGGTAGGCAGGTTACTGGTACTGTCAATTTCTACATCCATACCTATTTTGTAACCTAAAAAATCTTTGTACCTACTGTAATAGTAACTGGCATCAATAAATATTTTTTTGTTTACTGTGGTGCGGTAGCCAATTTCGGCGGTGCGAACCCTTTCGGGTCTTACTGCTTCAACATCAAAATACTGCAAATTGTTGCGGTTTTGGCTATTAAGGTAAGTAACAAACGACTCAACAGTAACAAGGTTTTTATAGCCTTCAAGGTTACCAATCAGTGTAGCTCGGCCAACATTAAGTAAAAAATATTGGTCGGTAAGGGTTGGGTTGCGAATGGCTGAAGCAAACGAAAAACGGAAAATGTTTTGCTTTTCACTATATACCAATGAGAAGGCAGGGGAGAACAAATGGTTAAAATTTTGGTTTTTATCCATTCTAAGTGTAGCGTTAAGTTTTAGTTTTTCATCAATAAACTTCTTTTCTATACCGGTATAAACCCCATACTCAAAATTACTAATACGGCGTCCACCTGTATCTAAAAATAGTGTGCCTTGCGAATAGGGTCGGTATAATCGCGAGCTAGCTCCAACGGTAATATCTGCAAATTTTGGAGTGAATATGTACTCACCTTGTGCGTGATAAAGTGCTGATTTATCAAAGAAACGAGAACCTCCTTCAGTTACCTTTCTACTTACAGTAGCTGCAAAAGCTGAGTCAAACTCTTTTGTACCCGGTGCATAGCGGGGAGATTTTATGTAGTTTTTATTGTTTGCAAAATCGCTAGTTTCTTGATGCCATTTTACAAACGAGTCGTAATAGTTGTTTTGTACAAAATCGTACCTGCGTTGTGCTAATGTGGTATCGCCCGACTGAAAGGGGGGGAAACCGGGCAAAGCGCGCACTTTTTTGTCTACATTCTGATTCCAGTAATTGGCATAATCTAAACTCCACTTTACGTCTTCTTTTGCATTATCCTGCATAATCAAAGCAGTGCGAAAGGCATCGTATGAGTTTCCTGCATCCTCATGCGTGGCATATACTCTGAAAAAGAATTTTTTATCTTTTTTTATTTCTAATTTATTTTGAAAGAAAAGGATATCTCGCAAACTAAAACGGTTATCGCCTTGGTAAACAGTTGTCCCTGTTCCAAAATTTGAAGTTAAAATAAGTTCAATATCTTTTTTTAGTTTATAGTGTCCGGCTACCCCTAGTTTAGCGTTGCGGGTATTATAATCAACAATATCAATCTCTTTGTAGCCGTCGCGGTAGTAAGTTCCCAAACCGGGCACAGATAATTGCCCCGACCTGTCATTCCTTTGTTGATACTCATCACCATATACATTTACAGCATCCCAACCACCGGGGTTTCCAAATTTAGAACGTGATTGTGGCGTAGGCTCATAGTTTTCTGCCTCCCAATCGTTGGCACGCAAGGCAAACAAGTTAACTTTATAGGCAAACTTATCTTCACCCTTTTTATTTTTAAATACTTGCGCAAAGCGAACCGCCATTTCACCCAAAGCACGTTCGCCTGCTTTTACTTGTGCTGATAAGCCTTGGTAATCAAAAGGGCTTTTTGTGGTCATGTTTATTACGCCATTAAAAGCATTTGGCCCATAATAGGCACCACTTGCACCCACAATAAGGTCAACCTTTAATACATCCAACTCAGATGCACCCAAAAAATTTCCCAATGAAAAGTTAAGACCGGGGGCTTGGTTATCTACTCCATCAATAAGTTGAAGCGAGCGCACAGGCGAGGTACTGTTAAACCCGCGAGTATTAATAATTTTAAAACCAATACTAGCTGAGGTTAAGTCGACACCTTTCAAGTGCGAAAGTCCCTCATAAAAGTTAGCCGCAGGAGTTTCTTTAATCGAAATTTGGTCAAGGCTCTCAACTGTTAATGGGGCTTGTTTTTGTTTTTCACTCACCCTTATATCCGTAACCTCAACTACACCAACATCAAGCACGGCAGGTTCAAGCCGAATAGTTACTGATTTTTCTGTATTGCTTATTTTTACTTCTTGCGATACATAACCGGTGTAGCTAACCAACAATGTTAGAGGTAATTTTTGGCTAAAGGCTAGGCTAAAATTACCATCAATATCAGTAACAGCACCAATTGTAGTGTTTTTTATTGTTACTGAAGCTCCAACAAGATCTTCATTAGTTTCCACATCGCGCACTTTGCCCTTTATGGTTTGCTGGGCAGTTAGTTGTATAGAAAACAGGAATAGTATAAATAGAGTAAAGGTATACCTCATACGCCTTATTAAAGTAATTGGTTTGGTAAATATATAGTAAACAAGCCAATTACACCGAAAGGCTGTGAGGGCATTTTGTTTATTTATTCTGATTAGTTAAAATAAAAATAATGCAAAAAGCTGATTAACAGTAAATTATTTAAATAGCCTATACCACGCGACAACATCGGTTTGTGGAATACTTCCGTCAAAACCCAGTTGACGCATTAATAATAATACTTGCCCCCTGTGTGAAGCACTATGATGGGTAAGCTGAAATAAAATTTGGTACTGGGGCTGATTAAAAGCAATACCTTTTAGGTTAGTGTAGCTTAGTTGTTGGCTTAGGTAATCGTCGGTTTTGTCTGCAAGTAAATCAATATAGTTTTGGTAGCTTTTAAGTATGGCGGCAATTTTCTCGTTATGTGTTCCCGCAAAGCTTTTTGAAGGCAAAGGTGCATTGGCATCTCCTGTTAGGCGGTTGTACCATACTTGCTGTGCATCCCAAAGATGTGTAAAAACAGTATTGATGGAGTTAAAACTACCTTTTGTTTCAGCATAAAAAATATCTTGCGGTATAAGGTTTAGAAGAGTTTCGGTAGCCCAATAGTTTGCAGTGTGCAGGTCTTTTATATAGTCTATTGTATTCATCTGTTAAAGGCGTTTTTTAATGTTGTAAAATTAAACTAATAGGTGTTAGTTTGATATAACAACAACATTATTTTTTTGTTTTGATACCCTATAACAAGCAAACTGTTGTAACAAAACTAGAAGTCGACAGCTAAAAAGTATTTTTAGTTTTTTTCGACGAACGTTATACCTAGCTACAATAAAGCAGCGTTTTGTGTTTTGTAACTGTCAAACTAAATAGCATTTAGTCGAAAAATGAGATAGTTATGTTAATTTCTCAACTATTTTATTGAACTTTACTTATCATTTATGAAAAAGCTTGTTGTATTTATTTTTTCACTATCACTATTCTTGAGTGCTAATGCTCAAGATACATCCTTTAATAGCTCTGACTATCCGCATCAATTAGGTCTTAACAGTACAGAGTTTATTAAGCAGTTTCTAATACTAAACAATAACAACCTACCTAATAATACGCCTTATTTACTCACTTACAAACATATTGATGATGGTAGTGGCTTGCGTATGGGGTTGGGAGGAACTATGACCAATAGTAGTAGAAACCCTAACAATGGAACGCCTTCAATTTCCACGCAGGGGATGACCATAAATGTTAGGATTGGTTTTGAGAGTCAACACAAGCTTAGTAAACGCTGGTTGTACTATGTGGGTTTTGATGCTTTTTACGATTATAGTTTATCTCGTACAAAAACATCTTCAACAAGTGGTTTTCCGCCACAAACAACTGAAATAACAACGGGAACAGAAGGTTTTGGTGTGGGTGCAGGCCCTGTTTTGGGTATTGAGTTTAAGCTAGGAAAGCGCATAAGTTTAAATGCTGAAAGTACTGCTTATTATAGGTACTCAGAACTTAGAGGGTCGCAAAACAACCCGCAGTTTCCACAATTTAATACTAACGATTTTACAGCAAGAAACTCATTGGGTATTACTATACCTACCAACTTGTTTTTTGTGATACATTTTTAATA
>MDTD01056853.1_pt1 | contig 11049 bp, 1 predicted proteins | sample 811221 | NCBI WGS metagenome assembly MDTD01 (sample SAMN05326646, study PRJNA326480) | marine metagenome | isolation source: seawater | place: Pacific Ocean: South West | collected 2011
CGGCGCGGGCGCAGCGACAGCCTCGGTTGCCATCGCAGGCGGGGGATCGTGGTCGTTGTGGCCTTCGTCCTCATCCGTGATGTCCATGCCGGTACAGTAGGCCTTGAAGTCCGAATTCGCCGCCGCCACCGCCGCCACCGTCGCCTCCGCCGTCGCAGCCGTCGCCGCCGTCGCCGCCGTCACCGGCTCGGCCTTCAGGAGGCGCCAATGCTCCCCGTGCATGCAAGCAGGGAGAACCTCCATCTCTTCACGGTCGTCTGCATCATACCTCACATCGTACGCGCCCGGCGTCTCGCGCAGCACCACTGCCGAGTACCACCCGTTCCCGCCGTGTCCCCTGATCTCAATGCGTTGGCCGAGGAGCGCCGCGCCCTGTGGCACAGACGTGTCGAGCTCGATCTTGCGCTTGCGCTTCTTCGGCGGCGGTTTCGGCGGCGGGGGCACACTCTCCGGCGTCTCGTGCAGAATCTCGGCCACCCTCATCTTCCACAGACGCCCCACGCCGAGGTGACGCGCGACTGCGAGCGCAGCCTCCTCGGCCGTTTTCCACCGACCATGGTCCTTGTCCTTCGTCTTTGCCCGAAACATGTTTCCCGAGCGAAGCACATACTTGTAGCCAGTCGGGTTCTTGGACCGCGGAAGAAGCAGCATCTCATTCTCGGCGTCGGCCAGTGCCTTTTGCGCCGGCGCGAGCGGGGTGGGCTCTCCAGGTCGCCCATCCTGGTACCAGGCGACCTGGAGCGCCGCCTCCTCGGCAGTCTCGAAGCCCTGCCGCTGGACTTCTTCGGTGCCTTCGCCATTCGGGATCGCATACATGAAGCGCGTCGCGTTTGAGCTGTCGTCGTGGTACGCGTGAACGTACAGGAAGCCCGTCCCCTTCTCGTCGGGATCGGGGGCGAGCTCCAGGTTCTCGTACCGAGCGAGGGCGCGGACCTGGTCGACGGTCATGGGAGTAGATTGCCGGGGGCGCATGCTCGAAGGATGTGTAGATTCGGAGGCGAGGGAGAGAATACTGCGGCGCCTCCGCCGACGAATCCACTTCTCCGGGTTCACGAAGCTTAAAAGCAAGCAGCTAGGATTCAAGCTTCGTGATCACGGAGTCGTGCATTTTACAAATACTACCGAATAGCAAGATAAGACAGTTCGGAGGTGCTCGCTTTTCTGAGCTTCGTGATCAAGGAGAGCAACTTTCCGCAGCTGGACACGCGACGCACCTCGACCGCGCCATGAACGAGCCGTACAAACCATTCACCGACGGTCCCGATCATCCTACGCCGGTCCGCCACACGCAGACCTCCAAGCTCGCCAGTCCCGATCCGATCACCGATGAGGAGATGCAGACGCTCCTCGCGCCCAAGCTGCGCGACGGCAAGCTCTCCGCCGTGCAGCTGGACGCCGTCGTCCTCGCCCGCAAGGCGCACAACGCGGGCAAGGCTTTCATCGTCGGAGACGCCACGGGCCTGGGAAAAGGAAGGACCGGCGTCGGCTCGTTGTACAATGGGTTTCTTCTCGACCACCCTGAGACCATTGGCCGGCGTGCCGTCTACTTTTCGACGGCCAAGGTCTTTGAGACACTTGTTCGTGACGTCCGCGACATGTGCGTTACGGCGTCGATCATTGACGTGCGGAACGAACGCGAACGCGTGATCCCGAAAGGCATGGATTCGATTCTCTTCGTCTCGTACTACTCGTTGTCAAGCAAGCCGAAGGACGGCAAGGAGTCGGCTGCCAAATTCATCGAACGGTACATCCGCGGTGCGCCGAATGCGGGCAAGGTGCCGATGATCATCGACGAGTCGCACACGGTAAAGAACTGCTATGGCAATGGCGCGTCTGCGTCAGGCATCACCGCGTTCCAGCTCTTCCACGACACGCGCGACCTGACGACGATGACGTTCATGTCCGCCACCGCTGCGTCGCGCATGGAGCATCTCCGCCTGTACGCGCCGTTTGTCGGCTTCGTCGGCTCGGCCAGCTCCGGCAGTTCGGCCGGGGCGTTTCACTCGTTTGATCTTCTCTGTCAAAAACTCGGCAACAACAAGGATGCATCCGCACTCGAGTTCCTCTCCGCCGAGCTCATTCGCACCGGCTGCATGTGCTCGCGCGCGCTCGGCTACGACGGTATCACCTTCTCGGAGGAGACGGTCAAGATGCCGGCGGAATGGCGCGCGATGCACGACGCTGCGACCGTCGTGTTCGACCGCCTGTACGACACCAACCTCTTCACGGGCCCGGGCCGCCTCCCGCACTACTACTCGCAGACGCTGCGCTTCTTCAAATGCCTGTTGCTGGCGGGCAAGGTGGCGAGCACGGTCGAGGTTGCGAAGGATCGCCTCTCCAAAGGCATGAACGTCGTCATCTCGATGATGAGCACCGGGGAGGCTGCGGCGGAGCGCGCCGCCGCGGCCGCGGCGGCGGCAGTCGACTCCGAGGACGAGGAGGTCGTCACCGTCGCCGACGCCGGGGTGCGCGACACACTCCTCGGATTGATCACTAAAGCCGAGGAGTACCACGAGAAGGACACCAAGGAAGGCTTCACGGCGCTTGCCTACACGGCCGACGTTCGCTCGCTGATCGTCGAAGGCTCTGACGATGCAGCCGATTGGGTCGGCAAGTATGTCTTCCTCTCGGGCATGAACGACAAGGAGTCTAATTGGTGCTGCTTCGAAGGCGCCGTGGGACGGGTCCGCACAGCCCTCGACGATGAGACGCTCCAGGTGGATTTTTTGCGGGGCGTTGCCCGCAACCAAGGCATCGGCGAGGAATTCCTCACCGGCGAGGCGTGCATGGACCTGAAGCTGGACGAGGTCAAACGGCTCTCGGCGCTGCCGGACAACAATTCGCTGCGCCGCACGATGGGCTTTGACCTCCTCTGCCTGCGTCGCGAGGCGGTCTGCCTCGATTTGCCGTCGATCTCTCCGCTCGATGAGCTCAAAAACGCGCTCGGTGGCTCCGACCACGTCGCGGAGCTCACCGGCCGGAAGACGTTTCTCGAACGCGACGCAACGTCCGATGGCTGGAAGCCGGTGATGCGGCGCCGGAAGGTGGAACTGGAGATTGCCGACTTTCAGGCGGTGCCGCCCAGGAAGAAGGCTGCGGTGTTGTCCCTCGCATCATCGACTGGCATCAGCCTGCACGCCCATGGCGAAGGCGCCGCACGTCGCTGTATGATCATGTTCGAGCTGCCGTGGTCGGCGGAGCAGGCCATGCAGCAGACCGGCCGCGTCCACCGGGCGGGCCAGGAGTCTGCACCGGAGTATGTGCTCATGTGCTCGGACCGTGGGTTTGAGACGCGCTTCTCGGCAACCGTCGCCGCACGTCTCGCGTCGCTCGGCGCCATCGCGTCGGGCGACCGCGAGACGGTGACCACATCCCAGAAGCTCCGCCTTCGCGGCACGGCCGATCTGGACGCCGACCAATTCGTCTCACCGCGCGCGCACGATGCGGTCCTGAGCCTGTACTCGGAGGCGGACTACCGCCCTTACTTTGACCAGATGCGCATCGACATCCAGCACGTCACAGGCAGAAAGTTCATGAACCGCGCACTTGCGCTTCCCTGTGCCGACTCGGACAAGGTGTTTGACGCGTTCGTCGACGCCATGCACGAGGCCATCTCCAAGGCCGAGCAGCAAGGCACGGCGTCCAAGCCGATCGAGATGATCACCGTCGACGATGACCGCGTCAAGCTTCTCAAGACGATGGTGTCGCCCACCCTGAACGCGGAGATCAACGTCTTCCGAATCGACAAAGGCATGACGTTCGACGAGGCAAAGGCAAAACGCGAGGAAATCCTGGCACTGGGCTGCGACCCAAGCAAAGTCTTCTTCGGGTACATGGCGCTCCAGCCTTGCCTGGTGTGGCATCGCACGCGACGCACATTTGACCGGTACGACGCGGTCGGCCGCATCAACAAAAACCTTCATATCGATCAAAAGCCGCTGCAGGCGGTGGTCGACCAGACGTTTGCGTCGCACTGGAACAACTACTTCCGGGAGTTTGACTCGCAGGAGCCCCGCGTCGTGTGCAAACGCATCCTGATGCTGCCGTCTCTCTCGACGCTCGCCGTCCTTGGCGGGACAAAGGCGACGTGCCTGGCAAAGATCACGCTCCTCGATGGACGGCGCACGCTGGGTGTTGACCTTGGTTCGGAGACAACGTCCATCGTCTCCAACTCGATGCTCGCGAAGCAGGACTTTGCAACTCGGGAGGAGCACGAGCAACGGCGGATCCAAGGCGGCGGCCCGAGCTCCTCTGGTGTGACCAGCATCGTCACGGCCCCCGTCGCCGCGGGCGGTCCGCGCCCGCGGCGGCAGATGCCCGTGTTTGAGACGTCTCTGACTGAGACGGGGCTCTACGAAGACCCGCTGTCGCCCACTGGCTACGCCGGGGTGACGGAGATTGCCCCGGGGGTGTTCGAAGCCCGCCATGCCCAGACGTGTCGCAAGCTCGGTACCCAATCGTCTGCAAAGAAGGCGGCCGCCGTGTACGCCAAATACGTAAACGGCCCCGGTCTGCGGCGGGCGACGCACGCTCACAGGCGTGGGCAGAAGCCCGGTTCCGTTCAGTCTCCCGCGGAGATTGCTCTGACCCGCTTCAACTTCCTGCTCGAGAAAATCCTGCAGCACGACCAGCTGAGCATCCGGGAGTTTGATCCGTTTCGCAAGCCGTCGCAGAATGTCATCCGCGGCTACAATGAGGTGATTCGGGCCGCAGGCGGTGAGCCGATGGATCTGTCGACCATGTCTGCCAAGGCGAAGCAGAAGCAGTATCGCACGGTGATGGAGTTCCACGTCGACGTCGCGCGCATCGTGACAAACTGCTACCACTACCACACCAAACGAGGCGTCAACCTCGAGCTGCACCCTGCGGCGGAACGCCTTGAAAAGATGATCCGGAGCTCGCCCGTGGCCTCCCGTACCGAGCTTGAGCAGCTCGAGAACAAGATTGCCGCGCTCGCCGCGCCGGCCGCACCGTCGAGCAAGGTCGCGGTGCCGGAGACGGGCCTTCCGCCCATGGGTGGTCCCACGTCGGAGTCGGAGTCGGACGAGTCTGTGATGCCCCATGACGAGTCCGGAATGCGGGTTGACTCCGTGCGGATTGCTCGGGCGGTTGACGCCCAGCTCGACGCCGAGATGGTCGATGCCCCGCCGTCGGGCGCCGACGAGCCGCAGCCGATGTCCGTCGAGGATGAGCTGGAGGAGCTTGAGAAGAAGGAGGCCGAGCTCGCGGCGAAACGCCGGGCGTTGCTCGAGAAGAAGAAGATGGCCCAAGAATGTGCCGGCGTCTTCCGGCGCAACCCCTGACGTCGATTCGTAAACTGCGAGACAGACTGTGAGACACAATGTGACCTGTGAGATCAAAGGCAACGTGTGTGCCTTAGATAACCCGATAATAAAAACGCATCGTTTGAAACTCCACGGCGCAAGGTTCGCATGTCCGTACGGACGGACAGCCCGACGGCTGCGTTCGAACCTCAACGCTTGGGGTTGACAATCCCAAACTTGGCGCTGTTGCAACAGCGACAGGGCGTAGTAGCCACGGATGCCGACAAGCGTTCGATTGCCGAGTCCGTAGCTTCCGACGCCGCTTCGTCTGCAGCTGCGGCGGAGGACGATGATGCCTCGAGGGATACCAAAAAGCAACGGTTTGGCAGATTTGGCGGCGCACCGGAACCGGTCCCGCAGATGGATCTGTACGTGAACGAAGATGCTCCGATGGAAGATCCGACGCCGCCGACGTCGTGGGGGATCGACCCGAAGCTCCACTGTGGGAGGGGCTCGATCGAAGGCTTCATGTCGGCGTTTGTGGCACAGATGACGAAGGTCAACGAGAAGCGGGCGGATGTGAGAGCGAGACTTTCCGACGCGGCCAACGCCGTCGCCACCGCGCCCGTTGTTTTGTCTGCAGCGGAACAGGGCCTCGACGTGACACCCGAAGAAGCGACGTTCGTCCGTCTTCAGTATCTGCTTGACGTCTGGGACGATGGATTCGAAAAACTGGGCGCGGCGGGCGACCGTTCGCCATCCGAGGTCCGTGCCTTTTTGCAGGAGGTGAAGGCGAAGATGCAGGCACCGCTCTTCCCAACGAGCAAGAAGACGAAGAAACCAAAGTCTGTGGAAAAGGCGTGGCAAGGTATCTACCGCGCCCTCGCCGCACTCGACGTTCTCGAGGAGGAACTGCGACCCCTCTTAGAGTGCAAGGGCGCTCTCAAGTCGCAGCTCGGAAAGAACCTCTACGAGGCGGCCGAAGAGGGGATTCTCGATTCGCACACCATGTCGTCCGAACGCATCGAAGAGTTTCAGGCGCTGCTGCGCGATGCTGAGCTCGTCTTCGACCCTGATTCCTGGCTGTTGCAGTGGGCGCAAGAGAGTTTTTCACTGATCGACGATGCGGGGCGCAAACGCGCTGCGGCAAAGGCTAAGCTTGTCGAGGTTTTGACAAAGGTGAACCAGAGCGCGCCCTTCTCCGCCGACGACCCCGAATTCACCACCGCGAGGAAGGCGGAATTCGCACGCTTCAATTCGCAGACGATTGACTACTCCGGGCTCACCACGTACCTCGACCTGGCGGGCGGCTTTCGAGCGCTCGACGGCGAGCCAGAGGCCGCATCGGGCCTCGCGCACCTGATTGGAATCCACGCCGACGAGTATCTCAAAGTCCAGTACGATCGGATTGTTCGCCTGAACCGGGAAACGGGCGAGCTCGAGCCCAACGTGCTGACGCTCACGTACCCGCAGCTCGAGCGGTTTGCGGAAGATTGCCACCAAGCGGGTCTTGAGGCGTGGGTGACCAACGAAGACCAAAAGTGGCAGCGCTTCGTTCGGAGACGCAAGGTGATTTACGACACCGAAGAAGCCGAACGCGACGTCCGGGAGCGGATGGCAGAACTTCCAGTCGACGGCACCCAGCTCATGGTGGCCTATCGCCGCGCTGTCGGGCTTGGCGTCGACAGGACGCTCGACTGGATGCTCGCGGCCGAGCGAATGGGCACCATCGCCCTCGCGCAAGCCGACGAGCTGAACGCCCTCACCGAGCTGGCGAATCGACTCAAACAGCCAAGGATCAAGGCCGAGACCCTCTTCGACTCTCTTCAGCAGGCGCGCGAGGCTCAGAGAAGGCGCGAGGAAGCACACGCTCCGGCCCCGTCGGACGAGCGCACCGCAATCTTAGAGAGTGCACAGACGAAGATGACCCTTCTCGCCGACAAGCGTCTGGAGGACGTGGTGGGCGACACCACGAAGACGAGGATCCGTCGCGATGTGCTGAAAAAGTTTGAAGAGTGGGGCGTCTCAACGGAGGCGATGGGACGGGCGCTGGAGAAGAACAGGGCCGACGACATGCAAGCGACCGCGGCAACCGCAGGCCAGAGGTACTTTTGGTCTGGACGGCAGATCACCGCGGACTTGCCAGCCGTTGCCGTCTTCGCAAAGGCCTTTGCTGAATTGGAGAAGCGTGACCCCATGATGCTCGGCGCGAGCCCGGAGTTTCCCGCCTACAGACAGTGGAGGGACAGGTTTGCGTCGGCCCCGGTGGGCGACGCCGCCTCTCCGCCCGCGCCATCGGACCCGCGCACGTTTTCATCGGTACCCGGATGGTTTTTCACGCACATCGAATTGTACAACGCGCAGCGGGAAGTCGAAGTTCTCGCGACGTGGGCTGGTGAGAACGCGGTGTTGAAAAAATTGGCGGCGGACAACGGAGAGGTCACGGAAAGCATGCCCACGCTCGACACGCACATCAACGCCGCGTGCAAGAAGTACGAGAGGCATCTCGCCAACACGGTGTCCATACAAGTGGCGATGGATGAGTATCGCGCAACAAGTGGCTTTGACATGGACGGAGGTCTTGCGTGGGAGTTTGCCTATGACGATCCGTCAACACAATCCATGTTGATCAGTGCTCGGATCCGGGTTCTCAAGCGCCAGAAAAAGGCCATTCAGGACTATGTATCGACCGTCACAAAGGAGCGCGCGGAGCGCCTCCAAAAGCCGGGCCCGCCCTCTCCGACGGTTGAGGAGTACGTGCGGGAGCAGAGGATGGCCGCGCGCGAAGGGCAGCTTGCGACGATCAGGAAACTCCTCCAGGACATGCAATCCATACTGTCCAAGATCCAAGTGCCACCGCCCGACCCGGACGCGGATCAAAAACAAGCTGCGCTGCAGGCGCAAATCGACGACCTGACCCAGCGGCTCGACGCCCTCCGTGGTGGCGGAGACGGCGGCGGCGGCGACGACGCCGGCGCAGAAGCGGCCGAGCTGAAACGGGCGCTGAACGCCCTCCAAAGAGAGAAGAATCTGCAGATGGAGCAGTTGAAGCTTGCGCGGCTTCGGGCACAGCAAGAAAAGGACGCCGACTCGATTTCGAAAGCCGTGGCGGAGCTCAAGACAAAGCTCGAGGGGACCACGATCCGTCTGGGCCTCGCGTTCAAGCGGTACGACGAGCGCCGCGCGGAGGGTGAGGCCCGGCTTGCTGCGTCCGAGGCGGGCGCCGACGTGGACATGCCACCGACGGTCGCCGACGACGCCGATGCCAGCCTCTGCAACTCCATCTTCACGGGCGCGCAGTTGGAGGCGCTCTTCGACGAAACCTCCGACGTCCCAGTCGAGGACAGGCGCACCCGGGAAGAGCTATGGGCCTCCTTTTGGAAGAAGGGCGGCGCAACCGCCTCCGTGCCAAGCGACCTCGCCGCGGTCGTTCCCGCCGTCTTCCGCAAGGCCAACGCCAAGGCGCTGCTCCGCGAGCACCTCCTCGGGCTGTTCGCCCTCGACAATGAGATCCGGGAGCCGCATCTGCAGCTCGCGACGTGCATCGAAAACTTTGGCCCGGGCGTGCCCGGTCCGCGTCGCAAGCCGGACGAGAGCAAGCTCGAGGAGGCGATCGAGCAGCTCCTTCCGTTTTTCGAGAGCATGGTCCGGTACCGCAACACAATGGTGGCGGCCAAGCTCCTCCTGCTCTCCGACGAGAAGAAAAAGGGCGCCGCGAGGAATCTGCTCGAGGACACGGAGGCGGCAGAGCTCAGCGCCGCGCACAAGAGGGCGCAGAGGACGCTCGAGCAGTATTCCAAACACATCCCCGCGTCGTTCTGCGCCGACGCGCGACGAATGATCGCGCTGGCCAACGGTCGGCTGCCCGACCCGATGACCGCCTCGCAGCCGCTCTTCCTCCCGCTGCGCATTTCGGCCCCGCCGCGCGTCGGCAAGTCGGCCACGACGCTGATGACGATCACGCTGGCGCGGCGCCTGGGCATGCTCACCCTCTACTCGCTCGCGCCCAACAAGAAGATACCCATCGACGAGATGATGACCAAGCTCGGGAAGCTGGGCTGGATCGATACCTCTCGGAGTACTTTGCGAGACAACCGCCGGATGCGCTTCCACGTGACGCGTATGATCGGAGACCGTGCGCGCCAGGAAAGAGGGCTGCACGAGAACGACGGCCCGCCGACACTCGAGTCGATCCAGCGGCACGACTTGATTCTCTACTCCTCCGAGCAGGATACGGACGTCGAGAAGGCGGCCGCCGTCCTGGGCGCAGCCAAGCTGACGTCGACCATCGTCTTCCACGCGCGCGACGAGGCGCAGTTCCTCGTCAAGGACGACATCGATGAAAGCACCAAGGGGTACAAGACGGACTTTGACGCGCCGCCGCCCAAGATTCTGAGCCTGTCCCGCCACTTCTACGGAAACCTTTACAATCTCAACTGCCTGGTCTCGGCGACGCTGATCCCCACGCTGGACGAGGAGGGCCTCTGGGGCTACTACGGAAGCGCCACGCAGAATCTCCGCATCGGGCTCAGCCCGACCGCCAGCGAAAAGGCGATTAACGACCGCTTCGGCGCCGAGCTCCTCCCCTCGCTCGTCCCGGCGCTGCAACCCACCGTGCCAACCACGTACATGGGGTCGTCAAACATTGCAACCTACGCCACCGACGAAGAGCCGCAGTTGCCGGTTCATCTCAAGGCGTCGATTACCAACTACACGGCAACCAATCGCGATGGGAGTCTGAAACGGCTGGCGCGGTTTACCGGGAACAAACCCAGCGCGTCGAATTTGGAGCTCGTCGACCTGGACCACATCTGCGGGCACTTTGAGCAGTGGCTCAACTCCAAGAACACGCCTCTCGGAACGCGCCGACAGCTCCTCGTTCCGACGTACATTGGGGCGCTCTCGCACAACATCGTAGGCGGCGGGCTGTGCAGTTGGGTGCGCATGTTTGGCCGGCTCGCGCACAAGCGGTGGACGGGGTCAAAGGAACGGGAGGAGCGCGAGGGGATGGCAGAGGCAGAGGCGGACGTGGTCGCCAAATTTGGGTGCGTCTTCATTCTGTTCACGTCGACCATGTCTGTGGACAGCCCGGTGATCGCCACGGTTCGGAATTCGGTCCGCGAGGACGGGCTAATCCAGCTCGCGGAGGACCCGGAGGAGGAGGTCCACGTGGGCAGAACCGATCGCCAGACCGCGACCGAGGACCAGGCGCTGTGCTTCTTCTACTCGCCGGAGAAGAATGCTTCTCTCACCGGCGCCGGCGGCGACGTGTCCTTCTTGCTGTACCGAGCGTCTTCCGTTCAAGACGCCATCCACTTTGCCAACGCACAGCGCTTTGGCGTCGAACGGTTCGCTATTCTCGGCCACGACAAGCTCGCAGCCGGGCTCACGGTGCAGACAACGATCAAGGCCGCTGGACGCCAGCCGGAGCGCTTCTTCTGCCCCTCCCACATGGCGCTCTCCACCTCAACCTCCACGACGCTCGATAGCATTCTCCAAATGGTCGGGCGAACGTTTGTGGATCTGCGGACGGTGGAAGCGCTTCCTCGCGACCAGTGGGCCATTCACATCTTGGGCTCGGAGGCCACGGCGAACAATTTGGCGCTGTACCAATCGCTGGAGTCGATCGTGGCGGACGCGGGCGGCGTGACGCCCGAAGACCGCATGTTCCAGGTTTTACGGAGGACGATGAAGGGCGTGCCGCAGACGCTCCAAATCAACTTCGATGATTTGGGGACGGTCGGCGTCCGACGGGCCCGGCTCAGCGCGCTGTTCGGCAGCAGGC
>MDTD01062824.1_pt1 | contig 11047 bp, 10 predicted proteins | sample 811221 | NCBI WGS metagenome assembly MDTD01 (sample SAMN05326646, study PRJNA326480) | marine metagenome | isolation source: seawater | place: Pacific Ocean: South West | collected 2011
AGATTAAAAAAAAGATGAATTCAAATATTAAAATCGATTTTGAAAAGAAAAAATATCCAGGTTTGGTATCAAATACTAAACTTTTAAGAAAATTAGGCTTTAAAAATAAAATTAATAAATTTGTAATAAATTAGACTTATTCTTTGATACTTCAGAAAACATATTATTTTGACTTGAAGAAAATTAAGATTCATCTTATATCTTCCCGCAAGCCCTCATAGCTCAATTGGTAGAGCAATTGATTTGTAATCAATAGGTTCGCGGTTCGAGTCCGTGTGAGGGCACCACCTTATTTAATCTCTTTGCGTAATTGTTCTATTTGTATTTTTTTCTGTAGACTTTTATTTTTGTCGTACAACAAATTGAATCTTTTATTTTTGTTTACTTTTATAATAATTTTTTTTGCATTTCTTACTTCTACGTTATCAGCTACAGCGCTAACAGGTCTTTTGGTATGATTAAGGTTTGTAATAATAATTTTTGATTTATCACTTACAATTTTACCTACCCACCTTCTAGGTCTAAACGGACTTATTGGAGCAATAGAAATCTTATTTGAATTCAAATTTAGTATTGGTCCATGCACTGACAGGTTATAAGCTGTGCTTCCAGCAGGTGTTGAAACAAGAACACCGTCGGAAACCAATTTTTTTATAATATTTTTAGAGTTGTTTTTAATTGATAAATTTGCTGTTTGTTTACTTTGCCTTAAAATAGATACTTCATTTATTGCTAAGCTTTTTCTTTTTTTATTTTTTCCGATAACAACCATCTCTAATGGATGAATAGTTATCATCTTTGACTTTAATAAATTCTTAACAAAAGATTTTAGTGAAAATTTATTCATTAAAAATCCATAATTTCCCGAATTTATTCCATAAAATGATTTTTTTATATTTTTATTTTTTTTTAGTATCTTTAACATAAAACCGTCACCTCCGATTACTAAAGAGGTATTTTTTATATTAATTTGTTTTTTTTTTAAAATCTTATCAATTTGTTTTTTTATTTTTAAAGATTTTGAATTTTTATCAGATATTATTTGTGGTTTATTCATTATCCTAAATTTTATAGCATTATTGTCATAATTAATGAAAATAAATTTACGTTTTATGGGGTATCATTTTATAATAATTTGATTAATTATATACATTCTACATCAAATGATTATTTTTTTTTTAGAAAAATTAAGGAAGCTTTTTAAATCTTTAGGTAAATTAGAATATTTAATAATTGATAAATTAACACTTTTAGAAAACAACTCTAAGCACCAATCAAAAGTAAATATTTTTAAAGATGAGAATTTTGAAAATTTCAACTTACAGATTTTAAAAAAAACTAATTATCCAAATAAATTAGTCATAGTGCTCTGTTTTTATTATAATGAAAAAAAAATTAATATTTTAAAAAAAAATATTCAGCAAATTTCTTTATATAATTTTCCTACCGATATTAATATAATTACAAATTCTCTCTCAAAAACACAAAGAAATAAAATAAAAAGATTATTTAAAAAAAAAAATAAAATAAATATAATTGAAATAGACAACTTGCCTGATGGTAATTTACTTCCTTGGTTTTCAATAAATTTAATGAGAAAAAAATTCTATAATAAAAGCAACTCTCACTTTATGTTTTTGGAAGATGATATATTAGTGAGTAGTAGTAATATTTGTTATTGGATTTATTTTAGAAAAATTTTAAAAAAACTTAATTTGATACCTGCTTTTATAAGATATGAAGAATACAAAAGAAATAAGTATGTTATTGATCATCCTCGAAAAATTAAATTTATCAGAGACCCTAAAATTCAAACAGAGAAAAATAATTATGGTTTTATAAATTCAAAATTTCCTTATAGCGGGATGTTCATAATGGACAGAGATATAATGAAAGAATATTTAGGTAGTAATGCAATTAAAGTAGACTACAGTTTTAATAATAAGTTTCTTAAATCTAGATATCCTATAAAAGAACTTTTGAATATATCTTATGCCTATTTAAATATTCCGAAAGGATATTATAATAAACTGATGATACCATATAATCAAAAAAGGCAAGTTTTCAATTATTGTTTAATAAAACATGCTGACACAAAATATTCGAATTCAAATAAACTCAAAAGTCTAGGTTTAAAAAAAATTAATATCAAAGAATTAATTTGTTAAATTATATTTAGTTGGTGCCCTCGGCCAGACTCGAACTGGCACTCCCAAAAGGGCAAGGATTTTAAGTCCTTTGTGTCTACCAATTTCACCACGAGGGCATTTTGTGTTATTTGTTGTTCTTGTTAGTATATTAATATTAAATAATTTTAAAGTGGTAATAATTTTTACTTATGAAACCTAAAGTATTTATCAATATTGGCTTACCAAAAACATCATCGACAAATATGCAAATGAATTTTTATCCATTTATCAAAAATGTTAATTATCTTGGTAGAAGGCAGGGGCATGGTTTAGATGATAATACAGAACTATTCAAAGAATTTAATATTTATATTGAGGGAGGAGAATTAGCGATATTTAGTAAAGAAAGATTAGAAAAACTGAAAACTGACTTTAAAAAAAATCTGACCAAAGAAATTAATTTAATTTCTATGGAAAACTGGGCTTTTCCTTATCAAAGAAACAATCAAACTAATAAAATAGAAACTGTTTCACAATTCGAAAAACTTGAAAGGTTGAATAAATTTTCTAAGGATATCGAAGCTGATTTTAACTTTTTTGTAATACATAGAAAACCGATTGACGGAATAGTCTCATTATTTATGACGTCACAAAATAGAATAGAAAAAATTTACGGGCATGAATATTTAGAATTTAAAAAATTCTTGGATAAATATGAAAATAAAGATAATGATTACAAAAAAATTAAACTTTTTTTTGATGTATATAACTTAGAAAGAATAAAAAAAGCTTTTTCTGGCTCTAAACTTAAGATTTTCGAATATGAGGATATCAATAAAAATCCTAAAAAATTTATTGAAAATTTTTTTAAGTATTTAGAAATGGATACTGATTTATCATTAATAGAGAATATAACAAAAAAAACTGGAGTATCTCCACGAAAAAACGGTTTATATTTTGTAAAAAAACCTAATTTACTATTTATTTTTTTAAAAAAATTAATGCCTCAATTTATAAAAAAAAGATTTGGATTTTTGATCTCCTTTTCATTTTTAAATAAGATTTTAACTAATGAGGTTTTAATTACAGAAGAAGATAAGATTAGATTAAAAAAACTGTTAGTTAATGAAAAATGACTTTATATAATATGTTAAATTTTATAAATTTTTTTTAGAATATTTTTTACCTGAACATCAGGATCATTTTTCTCAGTACTAATTTTCAAAAAGGGTTTTTTTGGCTCTTGATATAAACCTGTAAGACCAATTTTGTTTATTTTTTTATTTTTTTTACTATTTCTATATAAATTTTTAGGATCTCTTTTAATGCATACTGATAACGGCGTATTAATAAATATTTCAAAAAATTCTCTTTTTGCAAAAATTTTTTTTGCGTTTTCTCTATCTTTAAAAAAAGGTGAGATTATCGCAACAATTACAATTAACCCTGAGTCTACAAACAGTTTAGCTATTTCTGCAGTTCTTCTAATATTTTCTACTCTATCCATTGGAGAAAACCTTAAGTCTTTATTGATGCCAGATCTTAAGTTGTCTCCATCTAAAACATAAGTATGTTTACCCAAGTCAATAAGTTTCTGTTCTAATCTTTGAGCTATTGTAGTTTTTCCTGAACCAGATCTTCCAGTAAGCCAAATACAAATTGGAGTTTGCTTTTTAATTTTTGCTCTTATTAATTTTGTTACTTTGCTCTTTGTGGGGTATATTTTTTCGTAGCTTTTCATATAATTAAGTAAGTATTTGAATTAATCTAATATATTAATAAATAATAATTTTAAAGTGAGAAAATAAAGATTTCTATATCCGCTAATTATAGGGATGTTTGTGATATAAATGATAGATGAGTAAAAATTTTAAAATTTTTTTATTAATTACAGGTTTAGCAATTAGCTTTATTATATCTATAATAGTATGGAGAAACATAGGATTTACCTACAGTTTTTCAGAACAGATTGATGGTTTTTATTTTGATAATAATTTAAGTCATCATAACAATGTTATAAGATTTATCTCCTTTATTTTTATCCCAGTCATTTTTTTCTATTTTTTATTAAATAGACTCTTTTATACAAATAATTTTTTTTATCTTTTTAAAAATAATTTTAAAAAGGACGATTTAAGTAAAAATTTATATTGTAAAATTTTAGTAATAGTATTTAGTTTTATTATCTTCGCTAATTATTTATCGAGGGATTTAATTTTGCTAAAGGTAGATTATTTTCATGAAGGCCTTACGTTAAGTGCCGCTTTTAATCATTTTAAAACTAGTAAGTTTTGGAGTTCTTCTTTCTTATCTAATAGTTTGTTGAGTGATATATATGCCGCGTATATACCTTGGAAGTTTTTTGAGTTAAATTCTATAGGGTCATATCGTATATTTCACGAATTTTTAAGGTTATTAACTGAGATTATTATTATTTTTTTAATATACAAATTATCCTTTGTTTATGATCTTAAAAGAAACTCTCAAAGTATTTTTTTAATATCTGCTCTATTTTTTTCAATAAGCTTGAATAGAGATCTTACAGAATTATTTTATCCATTTAGATATAGAGATATTCCAATTTTTATTCTTATTATTCTTTCAATAGACTACTTAAAATTTAATAGATTTATATACCTCACACCAATACTAGTTGGTCTAATTTCGTTATTTACTTTGTTTTGGAGTTTAGATAGGGGAATTTATTTTTTTGTTGGTTTTTTCGCATTAATATTATTTTCAATTCTTAAAAAAAGATATTTTGATTTAATTTTAATTTTTTTTGGTTTTACTGCTTCATTAATTTTAATATTTTTAATTTTTGATACAGCAGAATTAATAAATTTTTACTATAATTCTTTAACAATATTAAAAAATTTTGATGTTTTCGCAGGAAGCACCTACCCCACTTTATTTGATTTAAAAAATGAACATTCCTCAAGGGGAACTTTGAATCTTTTTATTATAATTTTAAATGGTTTTTTTGTAATTTATTTTTCTTTAAATAAAAATATTTCTCTAAAAGAAAATTCAAAAATTATCATTCTTTTTATATTTATTTTATCATGCGTTATTTATAAGAGCGCTTTATCGGTACCTGATAGTTATCATATGAAACAGTCGATATTTTTAAGTAAAATTTTCTTATTTTCAAATTGTTTGTACATAATTTTACAAAATAATTTTTTAATAAAAAAAAGATTAATATATTTAATCCCTTTATTTATTTTTTTTGCTTCTTTAAACAATTTTAATGAATTTAATTTAAAAAATATGACTTCTTTTAGTGAAAGAAATTTAAGATACGCTAAGCTAGATGATAATAATTTTATAGATAAAAAATATATAGATCTAAGAAATTTTATTCTGAAAAATTATAAGGTCAATTGTATTCAGGTATTTTCTTACGATACAATTATTCCTTACTTGATAAAGAAAGAAAGCTGTACAAAATATAATTTCTTATATGTTGTTACTTCTAATAATACCAAGCAAAGTATGAAAGAAGAGCTGATCAATAATAAACCAGAGGTTATAATTTTTAACAAAAATTATAGTTTTCTAAATCTTCGGCCAATAGAGGAAAAATTTGATGAAATTTTTCTATACATTAAAGAAAATTATATTGATGATAAAGAATTTAAAAATTGGGTAATATACAAAAAGAAAAGCTAACTTTTTTCTTTGATTAATTTTGACTTAATAGAAAATACCTTTAATAAACCTAATAATGAGTTTAGTATTTCTTTAAATGTAACGTTACTGTTACCCATCACTCTATCTACAAAAATAGTTGGTCTTTCAGATACTTTAAATTTATTATAATACAATTGTACTAAAATTTCAGAGAGTATTATAAAACCGTCTCCTACCTGACCACATTTTTTAACAACATGTTTTACTGCACTTTTTGAATAAATTCTAAAGCCATTTGTGTAATCTTTTACTGGAACTTTTAGAAAAAGTTTTGCCAATAAGTTAGCAAAAAATGACAAAACTTTTCTTTTAAGTGGCCAATTTATAATTTTACTTTCTTTTAAATATCTACTGGATATCAGAAGGTCTATATTGTTTTCTAATATAAAGTTTAAATTTTTTTCAATTTCTTCTGGATTGTGAGACAAATCTGCGTCCATTTCTATAAGGTGCGTAAAGTCTTTTTTTTCTAAAGCATAATTCATACCTTTCAAGACCGCAGATCCTCTTCCTAGTTTTTTTTCTCTATGAATATAAGTTATTGTATTAAATTCAGCCAGAATTGTTTTGATTTCTTGTTGTGGCGAGTCGTCTACTATGATTATTTCAATGTTATTAAAAATTTTTAAAATTTTAATAATTAAAATTTTAATGTTTTTCTTTTCATTATAAGTAGGAATTACAATTATATTTTTCATTTTATATTTTGTTGCTACTAAGAATTTATGTTAAATTCACATTACCATAAATATTCAAAAATACATGAAACAAATATTAATTTATAACTCGGGTGGAGGCTTAGGTGATTCCATACAGTTATTTGATCTGATTTTAAGTCTTCAAAATCATTACAAAAAAACAAAATTTCTATATTTAGGGGCGCATGAAAATCATTTTAAAGGAAAACTTAAAGAATATAAAATAGACATTGACTCTCTTAACTTGGATCTAAGTTATTTTGGTTTTAGATGGTGGCACTTTTTTATTTTAAAAAAAAGATTAAATAAACTGAATATTTCTAAATTTGATTTAATTATAGATCTCCAATCAAAGTTTAGAAACTCATTGATATTAAAAAGGATTCCCCATGACCATTTTTATTCGACAACTTTCAAAAGTTTTTTTTGCTCAAAAAAAATCAGTTTTAAATCAAAAAACCATCTCAAGAATATAAGTGATTTATTAGAAATTGATATTAAACCTATAAAATATGACTACAAGAATTTACCAAAAATGATTTTAAATGAGGCTAAAAAATTACTCCCCAAAACAAAGTATATTGGGTTTTCTATCACACAAGGAAATAAATATAGAAAAAAAAGCTGGTCTATTTATAAATTTATCTCTCTCGCTAATAAAATTAATATCAAAGGTAAAATTCCAGTTTTTTTTATTGAAAAAGATAAAACTGAATTAATTGAAAAAATAAAAAATCAGGTGCCGACTGCTTTATTTCCTGAGTTAAACACAAATCTTTCTTGTCCTGCTTTAGTCACAGCTCTTGCTTCGCGACTAGATGCTGCGATAACAATTGATAATGGTATTATGCACATGATAAGTTTATCTAATACGCCAATGATAATTTTGTTTGGACCTACAAATACTAATAAATTTGCACCTAATAATAATTTTACTAAAATACTAGATAGTAAAAAAATTCATAAAACAAAAGATATTAATTCAATTACTGTAGAGGAAGTTCTTGATTTAGTTTAAATTTTTAAAATTTTTATTTTTTTTGATTTAACTAAATTTAGTATATCTCTATTTACTTTTTTAAGTTCTGTTGTGGATGATGATCTACTCACTATAGAAACTCCAATTTTTCCCAGTCTAAAAAAAGGATAACTACCTATGTCTACATTTTTTTTAAATTTATTTTGAATTTTGCCTAGTTGCTTGGCAATATTACTTTCAACAGTATATAAATTAATTGTTTTACTATGAATTACCGAACCTTTTACTAAAAATTTTTTACAATTTTCGATCATTGAACTTAAAATAGAAGGAACACCTGGTAGAGAAAAAACATTTTTTTTCATAAATCCAGGAGCTGCGCTGGATGGATTATAAATTAACTTCGAACCACTTGGCATCATTGCCATTTTTCTCCTACCATCATTGAATTTTTTTTTACCATAATAATTTTCCAAAATAGAAAACGCTTGTTTATGATATCCATATTTTACTTTAAAAGCTTTAGAAATTGATTGCGCTGTAATATCATCGTGAGTTGGTCCTATTCCACCAGTAGTAAAAACATAGTTAAATCTTTTTGATAAAGACAAAATATTATTAACTATAATTTTTTCATTATCAGGTATTATTCTTACTTCTTTAACAGATATACCGCATTCTGTGTTCAGCCAATTTGAAATAAAGGCAACATTTTTATCTTGAGTTCTGCCCGATAATATTTCATTACCAATTATTAATATTGAGGCATTTACTTTTTTGTTTTTTTTCTTCATAGAGGTACTAAATATACATGAAATTTGAGAATAAACTAATATCAGGTCAATTCATAAAAAGATATAAGCGTTTTTTTGTTGATATAAAATTAAAAAATAAATTAGTTACTGCTCATTGTCCTAACACCGGATCGATGTATGGTCTCTTAAAACAAGGAAATAAGGTTTGGGTAAGTAAATCAGACAATCCAAAAAGAAAACTTAAATACACATTACAAATAATACAAGAAACAAATACGAAAGTTGGTATTAATACACATATAACAAATAAAATAGTGCTTGATGCTCTTAAAAACAATCTAATAGGTGAATTTGATAAGGACATAAAGATTCAAACTGAAGTACCATTTGGATCTCATACAAGATTTGATTTTTTAATTACTAAAAAAAATTATAAAGCATTTATTGAGGTTAAAAATGTTACCCTTTCAAGAAATAAGGGAATAGCTGAATTTCCAGACACCATAACCACGAGAGGTTTAAAACATATCAATGAGCTTTTAAAAGCTAGACTTAAAGGGTATGAAACTTTTATTCTTTTTTTGATACAGAGAGATGATTGTAAATATTTTAAGATTGCTCGAGACATTGATATAGATTATTCAAATACTTTGTTAAAAGCTGTCAAAAAAAACCTTAAAATACTTTGCTATGATTGTAAATTTTCTTCAAAAGGAATAAAACTTAATCGTAAAGTAAAAATAAAGATTTAATGATTAAAGATTTTGAAGAAGCTTTTGAAAAAACAAGAATTGCAGGCAATATAGCAGCAGGTGCATTAGACGAGGTATCTAAAATTATAGAACCGGGTATATCAACTAATTTAATTGACAAAACTTGTTACGAATTTATTAACGATCACAAAGCATATTCTGCTCCATTATTTTATAGAGGTTATCCAAAATCATGTTGTACTTCAGTAAATCATATTGTTTGTCATGGAATACCTTCAGAAAAAATTTTAAAAGAGGGTGATATAGTCAATGTAGATGTAACCGCGGTTAAAGATAATTGGCATGGAGATACGAGTAGAATGTTTAAAATTGGTCAAGTATCTATCAAAGCTCAAAAATTAATTAAAGCTACCTACGAAGCTATGTACAAAGGAATTGAGGTTATTAAAGATGGGGTGCATTTGGGAGATATAGGGTCTGAAATACAAAATCACGTAGAGGCTGAAGGTTTTTCAGTTGTACAAGATTTTTGTGGGCATGGAATAGGTAAAAAGTTTCATGAAGAACCTAATATTCTTCATTACGGAAAAAAAGGCACTGGAGAAAAAATTAAAACTGGTATGATTTTTACTGTTGAACCAATGATTAATTTAGGAAATTACGAAACAAAAACTCTTAATGATGGTTGGACTGCTGTAACAAAAGATAAATCTTTATCAGCACAATTTGAACATACTATTGGTGTAACTAAAAATGGCTATGAAATTTTTACAAAGTCAAAAGAGATAGCGAATAAATATGATTGAAAGATATTCAAGAGAAGAAATTAAAAAAATTTGGCAAGATAAAAATAAATACACTATTTGGTTAAATATTGAATTAGCTGCAGCAGAAGCTATGGAAAAATTTAAAATTATTCCACTCGGTGTGGTAAAAAAAGTTAAAAATAAAGCTAAAATAAATGTAAAAAGAATTTTACAAATAGAAGATAAAGTCAAACACGATGTGATAGCATTTTTAACATCTATCAACGAAAAAGCAGGTAAAGAATCTAAATACTTACATAAAGGTATGACATCCTCTGATGTTTTGGATACTTGTTTCAATTTGCAATTAAAGCAGTCTGGAGAAATTTTATTAAAAGATATTAATCAATTACTACAATCAATTAAAAAACAAGCGATCAAACACAAGTATACTTTATGTATTGGAAGAAGCCATGGTATACACGCCGAGCCAATTACATTTGGTTTAAAGATGTTAACTTTTTATCAAGAGTTTATAAGAAATAGGAAACGTTTAGAAAATTCAATAGATGAAATTTCTACATGTGCAATTTCTGGCGCGGTTGGCACTTTTGCAAATATTGATCCACGAGTTGAAAAATATGTAGCAAAAAAATTAAAATTGAGTATTGAACCAATTTCAACACAGGTAATTCCCAGAGATAGGCATGCTCAGTTTTTCTCGACCTTAGCTATAATTGCTAGCTCTATAGAAAGATTTGCCATTGAAATTAGGCACCTTCAAAGAACGGAGGTTCTAGAAGTAGAGGAATTTTTTGGAAAAAAACAGAAAGGTTCATCTGCAATGCCCCATAAAAAAAATCCCATACTAAGCGAAAATTTAACCGGTCTAGCGAGGCTAATAAGAGCAAGTGTAATTCCTGCTCTTGAAAATGTAGCTTTGTGGCATGAAAGAGATATCTCACATTCAGCTGTTGAAAGAAATATTGGTCCAGATTCTACTATTGCTTTGGACTTTGCTCTTAATAGGTTGAGCAATGTTGTCAAAAACTTGAGTATATATCCAAAGAAAATGAGACAAAATTTAAATATTACCAACGGTATATTTTTTTCTCAAAGAGTGCTTCTTGAATTAACTTCTGTAGGTTTTTCTAGAGAGGCTTCCTATAAGATAGTACAGAATAATGCAATGCAAGCTTGGAAGGAAAACTCCTCATTTTATAAGAAAATTGTAAATGATAAAAAGATTACAAATAAAATACCTGTTAATAAACTTAAAAAGTTATTTGATTTTAGTTACCATACAAAAAAAATTAATATAATTTTCAATA
>MDTD01111948.1_pt1 | contig 11047 bp, 10 predicted proteins | sample 811221 | NCBI WGS metagenome assembly MDTD01 (sample SAMN05326646, study PRJNA326480) | marine metagenome | isolation source: seawater | place: Pacific Ocean: South West | collected 2011
CATTTCCATTTTAATAGAAGAATAAAAGTTGGAATTTTAGGAGGGTCATTCAACCCTGCTCATGAAGGACATATACATATTAGTAAAATTGCAAAAAAAAAATTAAATTTAAATGAAATTTGGTGGTTAATTACACCGCAAAATAGATTAAAAGAAGATAAAATTTCTGATACTTATTTTCACAGATTAGAAGAGGCAAAGAAACTTGTTTCAAAATATCAATATATAAAAGTATTAGATTATGAATATCAGTTTAAATTAAGTCATTCTTATAAATCTCTCTTTTTTTTAAAAAAAAGATCAAGAATTACTAAATTTGTTTGGATAATGGGAAGTGATAATTTAAAAAATTTTCCAAAATGGATTAGATCTAATGATATTGTGAAAATATTTCCTATTGCAGTTATTGAAAGACCAAGTTATTCTAAATGTATATTTAATTCATTTGGAGCAAAAATATTGGGCAATCGCCTTATGAGCAAAAGAAGACTAACGATGCAAAAGACACCCTGTTGGTCATATATTAAAGATAAATTAAATAGCTTATCTTCCTCTAAAATTAGAAATAGTCTTAATCAAACTAATCTATGAAAAAAAATAAAGTCCCTATTACAGTAAGAAAAGTTTTGTCTTTAACTTGCCAGTCTCTTGAAGATAATAAAGCTCTTGATATTAAAACAATAGATTTGAATGAAAGAAGTAGTATTGCTGACTTCATGATTATTGCTAGCGGGAATTCATCAAGACAAGTTTCTAGTATGGCAAATAACTTAATTAAAAAATTCAAAGATGAAGGAATTTCAACAAGAAAACCTGAGGGTATAACTAATTCAGATTGGGTTTTGATTGATGCCTATGACATAATTATTCACTTATTTAGACCTGAAGTCCGTGAATTTTATGCCCTAGAAAAAATGTGGGAAATACCAAAATCAAATGATACTGAAATAAAAAAAAAATAAGAATTTACTAATATGAGATATCAAATTTCATGTATAGGTAAATTGTCAAACTTAGAAGAAAATAAAATAATCCAAAAATACATAAAAAGATTAAAAAACAAAATAAAATTAATTGAATCTCCTCAATCAGATATAAAAAATGAAGGCTTAAAATTATTAAAATGTTCACCTAAAAATTCGATTTTAATTCTTTTAGATAAAGAAGGTGAAAATTTATCCACAGATAAGCTCTTTGATTTGATAAAGTCTTATGAAATGAATAATATTAAAATTTTAAATTTTGCAATAGGGGGACCATATGGTCATGGTCAATTTATTAAACAAAAATCAGATAAAATTATTTCCTTTGGAAAAATGACTTGGTCACATATTATTGCTAGGTTAATGATAGTTGAACAATTGTATAGGATTGACTGTATGTTTAACAACCATCCCTATCATAAATGAGATTAATATGAATAATAATAATAAAAACTCACCTTTAGTTCTATGCATTATGGATGGATGGGGAATAAGTAATGAAACTAAATACAACTCTGTACATTTAGCTAAAACCCCTAATTTTGATGAATTGCTAAAAACTTATCCATCATGCAAGTTAGAAGCTTCAGGGGAATACGTTGGACTACCTGCAAATCAAATAGGTAATTCTGAAGTTGGTCATATGAACATTGGCTCAGGTAGAGTTGTTTTGCAGTCATTACCAAAAATTGATAAGGCATTTATCGATAATAAAGTTTCTCAAATTGATGAATTTAAATCATTTTTTCTAAAACATAATAATGATAAAACAATTCACATAATAGGTTTATATAGTAATGGAGGTGTTCATTCCCATGCTAATCATATAATAAATATATGTATACTCGCTTCAGAAAGATGTAGCAATGTTAAGCTTCATTTATTTACTGACGGTAGAGATACTTTACCAAATGAATTTGGAAGCATTGTAGATGAATTAAAAACTAATATTCCAAGTACTGTTAAAATTTCTACACTAATTGGTAGATACTACTCAATGGACAGAGATAATAGATGGGATAGGATTGAAAAAGCTTATAATCTCATAATAAATGGAAAAGGTGACTACCAATGTGATAGTGTAAAACAAGCTATCAAAGATGCATATGACAGAAATGAAACTGACGAATTTGTATCCCCAACTATTATTAACAATTATAAAGGAATTGAAAATGGAGATAGTTTGCTGGTTGTTAATTTCAGATCTGACAGAGTTAGAGAGATTTTATCAAGTTTTTTAAAAGATAAATTTACTCACTTTAATAGAAAAAATAATCAAGCTCCTTTTAAAAATGCTCTAGGAATGACGGAATACTCAGATGAGTTAAATAGATATATTCCAAGTATTTTTAAAAATGAAATCCATCAAGAAACATTAGGTGAGATCATATCTAAAGCTGGATTAAATCAATTGAGAATTGCAGAAACTGAAAAATATCCGCATGTAACTTTCTTTTTTAACGGAGGAACAGAAAAAAAATATAAAAATGAAGAAAGAATTCTAATTCCTTCTCCAAAAGTTACTACATATGATCTTGAGCCAGAAATGTCAGCTATTAAAATAAAAAATGAATTAATACGTAATTTAAAAAATAAAAAATATGACTTTGTAGTAGTAAATTTTGCAAACCCTGACATGGTTGGACATACTGGAAATCTCAAAGCTACTATAAAAGCGGTAGAAACAGTCGATACTTGTATTGGACATTTAACAAAACAAGTGGAAGAATTAAATGGAACAATTCTAATTACAGCAGATCACGGTAATTGTGAACAGATGTGGGATTTTAAGAGTAAATCAATACACACAGCACATACAACAAACTTAGTGCCATTTATATTTATCAACAAAAAATTTAAATCAATTAAATTAAATAATGGAAAACTAGCTGAAATAGCTCCAACAATAATTGATTTATTAGGTATAAAAAAATCAAAGTTCATGACAGGTAAATCACTGATTTGTTAAAACTAAAAAATTGCGAATATAGTAAATTGGTATATCATTAGTTAAAAGGATTTAATATGAAGATTTTCAAAAATGTATTAAAAAGTGGATACTTTATCTTCGGTTTATTTTTATTTACAGTTTTAATTTTAAGTTTTACTCCAAACCATTTCTTAAATGCACAAAACAACCGACAAGAAACTTATAAGCAATTAAGTTTATTTGGAGATATTTTTGATAGAGTCAAAAGTCAATATGTAGAAGAAGTATCTGATAAAGAATTAATAGAAGCTGCAATTTCGGGTATGCTGCAATCCTTAGACCCTCATTCGGCTTACCTGTCAGCTGATGATTATGCTGAAATGAGAGTAAAAACTAAAGGATCATTTGGTGGCTTAGGTATTGAAATAACTCTTGAAAATGGGATTGTCAAAGTTGTCTCACCAATTGATGATACTCCAGCTTTTAAAGCTGGAATGAAACCAGGCGATTTAATTATTGGTGTGGAAGGAGAATCCATTCGCGGGTTGCCATTAAACGAAGCTGTTGAAAAATTGAGAGGACCTATAGGTACTAAAGTTAAAATAACTGTTTTAAGAAAAAATGAGGATCCTTTTGATTTAGAAATAATAAGAGATAAAATTCAAATCAGATCTGTGAAACAGGAAATTATTAATAATGTTGGTTACGTTAGATTAACAACATTTTCTCAAACAACTACAACAAGTATGCTATCAAGTGTTGAAAAAATTAAAAATGAATTAGGTGACAAACTTGAGGGTCTAATTTTAGATTTAAGAAATAATCCAGGAGGATTGTTAAATCAATCAATATCAGTAACTGATGCTTTTTTAGATAATGGCGAAATAGTATCTACAATAGGTAGAGGAAAAAGTAATATTGAGAGAACATTTGCTAAGCCAGGTGATATTCTTGAAAACTATCCATTAGTTATTTTGATTAATAATGGCTCTGCTTCAGCTAGTGAAATAGTTGCGGGAGCATTAAAGGATCATGGAAGAGCAATTATTTTAGGAACAAGAAGCTTCGGCAAAGGATCAGTTCAATCAATTATTCCTATTTCAAATAGCGGTGCAATTAGGCTTACAACTTCAAGGTATTACACTCCTAGTGGAATTTCAATTCAAGCAAAAGGTATTGAACCAGACATTATTGTTGAGGCAGGAATTACAAAAAAGAAAAAAGAAAATTCATCTGTTAGAGAAGAAAATTTAAGAGGAGCATTAGATAAAAATAATAAAAAAAATACTAAAGATAATTCTGAGGATCTGAGTAAGGCTGAAAAGCTTTTAGAAGATAATCAAGTTTCTAGAGCATATGATTTGATAAGAGGTATTAAATTATATGGGAAAAAAAAATCCTTAATTAAAAAAAAATTAGTCGATCATAAAGTTATAAAAAATGATATTGGATAAAACTTTTTATGCACAATTTAAAACCATTTCATGAAAGACCATATCGACCATGTGTAGGAATTATGGTTTTTAATAACAATGGGCAAGTTTTTTCTGGTAAAAGAATTGATAACCCAAATAATGCCTGGCAATTACCACAAGGTGGAATTGACAAAGGTGAGTCTGTAGTTGAGGCTGGATTTAGAGAGTTGATGGAAGAAACGAGCATAAGGTCGGTTGATTATATAGCAGAATACCCAGATTGGATAAATTATGACGTACCACATAACTTAGCTGATAAACTTTGGGATGGACAATTCAGAGGGCAAAGTCAAAAATGGATTTTATTTAATTTTAATGGAAAAGATGATGAAATAAATATTAAAACTAATAACCCTGAATTTGTGAAGTGGCAATGGACAAATCCATTAGATCTAACAAATAAAGCAATTTATTTTAAAAAAGATGTTTATGAAAAAATTAGTCATGTCTTTCTGCCTATTATTAATGATTTTGTAAATTAGGATGTGATTAATTAAATTTTTCTATAACAAACTCCAAAAAATTCTTTTCGCTATTTAAAGCTTGATCATTCTGAAATTCAGGCTTTTGTAATTTAAGAGTTAAATCTATAATTTTTTCTTCAATGATTTGTTTGTTTGATGAAGATGGCCCTATAACTTCAGCTCTCTCGCTAAGAACAGTAATCCCTTCCTCAGAAACATCTGCAACTCCCCCATCAATGGCAATTTGATCGCTAACTGAGTTATTATCGTCGTATAGTTTTACTATGCCTCTATCTAATAATGTTAAAAGAGGCGTATGTCTACTCATTATACCAAGTTCACCCTCTGATCCAGGTAAAACTGACATTCTTGTTTCCTTTGATTTAAGGAGTTCTAAAGGAGTAACTATATTTATTTTAATTAATTCGCTCATATTCAAATACTATTTTATTGCCATTAAGCTACATCCTTAGCTAATTTTTTTGCTTTATCTTCGGCTTCTTCAATAGTTCCAACCATATAAAATGCGGCTTCTGGCAATTGATCATACTTACCTTCTACAATTCCTTGAAAACCCTTTATAGTATCATCAAGACTTACTAATTTTCCCGGTGAACCCGTAAATACTTCCGCAACGTGAAAGGGTTGTGATAAAAACCTCTGAATCTTCCTAGCTCTAGCAACAACTAATTTATCTTCTTCAGATAATTCGTCCATACCGAGAATTGCGATAATATCTTGAAGTGATTTATACTGCTGAAGTACTTCTTGTACTCTTCTAGCGACATTGTAGTGATTCTCACCTACAATTCTTGGATCAAGCATCCTTGAAGTTGAATCTAAAGGATCAACAGCAGGATAAATACCTAATTCTGCAATTTGTCTTGAAAGAACTGTTGTTGCATCTAAGTGGGCAAAGGATGTAGCTGGCGCAGGGTCAGTCAAATCATCTGCAGGGACATAAATAGCTTGAACTGATGTAATTGAACCTTTATTGGTAGTTGTAATTCTTTCTTGAAGAGTACCCATATCTGTAGCAAGGGTAGGCTGATAACCAACGGCAGATGGAATTCTACCTAACAATGCTGAAACTTCGGAACCAGCTTGAGTGAACCTAAAAATATTATCTACAAAAAAGAGTACATCTTGACCTTCTTGATCTCTAAAATATTCAGCAAGTGTTAGACCAGTTAAAGCAACTCTTGCTCTTGCTCCTGGAGGTTCGTTCATTTGACCATAAACTAAGGCTGCTTTTGAACCTTCTTTATTCGGAGTAATAACACCAGATTCAACCATTTCATGATATAAGTCATTTCCTTCTCTAGTTCTTTCACCAACACCAGCAAATACTGAATAACCACCATGAGCTTTTGCTACGTTATTAATCAATTCCATAATTAAAACAGTTTTACCTACACCTGCACCACCAAATAAACCAATTTTACCACCTTTAGCGTAAGGTGCTAAAAGATCAACAACTTTAATTCCCGTTTCTAAAATTTCTGCTTCAGTCGATTGATCAATATATTCAGGAGCATCTCTATGTATTGGCAACGTTTGTTTAGATTTAACTGGTTTACCGTCATCAACAGGCTCTCCAATTACATTAAGAATCCTTCCAAGTGTCTCAGGGCCAACAGGTACAGTAATAGGAGCACCAGTATCACTTACTTCCATACCTCTGACTAAACCGTCAGTAGTGTCCATAGCAATTGTTCGAACTTCATTTTCACCAAGGTGTTGTGCAACTTCTAGAATTAACTTATTGCCTTCATTACTAATTTCTAGAGCATTTAATATTGGTGGAAGATCACCATTGAATTCAACATCAACCACAGCGCCGATAACTTGACTAATTTTTCCAGTTATATTTGGTGTTTTTTTTGCCATTATTTTCTCCAGTCTAAATTAAAGAGCTTCCGCTCCAGATATAATTTCTATTAATTCTTTTGTAATAAATGCTTGTCTTGTTCTATTATATTGTAAAGTTAACCTATCAATTAGGTCACCTGCGTTTCTTGTAGCATTATCCATCGCAGTCATTCTAGCAGCAAGCTCACTTGCTGTACTTTCCATTTGAGCACTAAATAATTGAGTTGCTATATTTTTATTTAACAACTCATTAAGTATAACTTCTTCTTCAGGTTCGTATATGTAAACTGAATTTAATTTATTTTTCTCAGAAATATCCTCTTGATTTACTTCTATTGGTATTAAACTTTTAAGCGTTACTTCTTGCGTAATGGCGGATACAAATTTGTTAAAAATAATTTTGCAAGAACCAAATTCATCACTTTGATAAAGTTTTACAATTTTTAAAGCAATTGATAATGAATCATTGAATAGAGGATTCGTAGAGTTTCCTGTAATTACCTCGACAAAATTTTCTTGGTATTCTTTTTTAAGAGTATCAGCAGATTTTCTTCCAATAAATAATAATTTAGTATCAATTCCTTGAACTTTAGATTTTTGTATTTCTGTTTTAACAGCTCTTGATATTGAACCATTGAACCCACCACATAACCCTCTATCTGCTGAGAAAACAACTAACAATTGTTTTTTAATTTCCTTTTTTCCTTTTAACAATAATGGTGCGTTATCAATTAATTTATTAGCCAAACTACTTACAATCTTTTCCATACTCAAACAATAAGGTCTTGATGCAATAGCGTTCTCTTGGGCTTTTCTAAGCTTAGCGGCTGCAACCATTTTCATTGCAGAAGTAATCTTCTGAGTAGATTTCACAGACCCAATTCTGTTTTTCAGATCTTTTAAAGATGGCATTTTAAAACCCTCTACTCGAAACTACTCAACAAATCTTCAATAATCTGCTGAAGATCTTTTTCAGATTTATCATTAAGTGCTTTATCTTTAGTAATTGAATTTATTATTGAAGAACCTTTTGAATTAAGTACTTGCAATAGCCCTTTTTCAAACTCTCCAATTTGATTTATACTTATTTTATCAAGATATCCTTTGACACCAGCATAAATAACGCAAACTTGCTCTTCAACTGATAGAGGTGAATATTGAGGTTGTTTTAACAATTCAGTTAGTCTTTCACCCCTCGCAAGTAATTGTCTAGTCGAAGCGTCTAAATCAGAAGCAAATTGGGCAAAAGCTGCCATTTCTCTATATTGGGCTAGATCGAGTTTAATTGTCCCTGCTACTTGTTTCATAGCTTTAATTTGAGCTGAGGACCCTACTCTTGACACTGATAATCCTACATTAACAGCTGGTCTAATACCCTTGTAAAATAATTCTGTTTCCAAAAATATTTGTCCATCAGTTATTGAAATCACATTTGTAGGAATAAAAGCAGAAACGTCTCCACCTTGTGTTTCAATGACTGGTAAGGCTGTTAAAGAGCCGGAACCATTGTCAGAATTAAGCTTTGCTGCTCTTTCTAACAATCTTGAATGAAGATAAAATACATCACCAGGATATGCCTCTCTACCAGGAGGTCTTCGTAATAACAAAGACATTTGTCTATATGCTACAGCTTGTTTTGATAAGTCATCATATACTATTACAGCATGCATGCCATTATCACGAAAATATTCTCCCATTGTAGCACCAGAATATGGTGCCAAAAACTGCATCGGAGCTGGATCAGATGCAGTAGCAGCAACAACAATTGTATAATCAAGAGCACCATTTTCCTCAAGAGTTTTAACGATTTGAGCTACAGTTGATCTTTTTTGTCCAACAGCAACATATATACAAAAAAGTTTTTTACTATCATCATTTAATGCCGCATCATTTACAGTCTTTTGATTTAAAAATGCATCAATGGCAATAGCTGTTTTACCTGTTTGTCTATCTCCGATAATTAATTCTCTTTGACCACGACCAATTGGGATCAAAGAGTCAATTGCCTTTAATCCTGTTTGCATTGGCTCGTGAACTGATTGCCTAGGCATAATACCTGGTGCTTTTGTTTCAACTCTTGATCTTTTAACATTTTTTAACGGGCCTTTACCGTCAATAGGATTTCCTAAAGCATCTACAACTCTGCCGAGTAATCCTTTTCCAGAGGGTACATCTACAATTGACCCAGTTCTTTTAACAGTATCGCCCTCCTTAATATCTTTATCACTACCAAAAATAACGATACCAACGTTGTCTTTTTCGAGATTCAAAGCCATTCCTGCTATACCACCGTCAAACTCAACCATCTCACCTGCTTTAATCTCATCTAATCCGTGAACTCTTGCAATACCGTCACCAACTGACAAAACTTTTCCAATTTCAGTAACCTCAGCATCTGTACCAAAATTTTTAATTTGATCTTTTAATATTGAAGAAATTTCTGCTGCTTTAATATCCATCTAATTTGTACCTTTCATCGCTAATTCAAGATTATTCAATTTAGTTTTGATTGAAGTATCAATCATTTTAGAACCATATTTTACAACTAAACCACCAATTAAAGTATTATCAATATGGGTTAATAAAGAAATATTTTTACCATTTATTTTATTAAGAATAATTTCCTTAATATCATCTTCTTCATTTTTGTTGAGTTTGTATGGTGAAAAAAGCTCAACAACAATTTCACCTCTTCTGCGCGAAACTTCATTTAAAAACTCTTTCATTATATTAACTATTAAATTTACTCTTCCATTTTTACACAAAACACCACAAAAACTTATCGTTAATTTATCTGCATTACCTTTTTTTAAAATATCACTTATGACTTTACTCTGATTAATTTTCCCAACAGTCGGCGAGTATATTAAGTTTTTTAAGCTTTTATTACCCTCAATCAAATTAATGAATTTTTCAAAATCTTCAGTTACTTTTTTTAAATTTTTTGATTCATCACATAACTCATATAAAGCATTAATATACCTACTAAGTAATCCAATATTTTTTTTATCGATATTTTCCATTATATATCCGTATATTATAATGGATTGCTATCACAGCATTCAAATTATTGCAAGCAGAACCATACTATAAAAAACAAACAATCATAATAATATTTCATCAAGAAAAAGTGTATGGATCCACATCAATACTTATTCTGACTTGCTTAGGAATTTTAGTATTTTCAATCCAAGATTTAACAATATCTTGAACAAAAGCTTTTTTCTGAGATTTTATTAAGAATCTATTCCTATACCTTCCTCGCAAAAAACTAAGAGGCGCTGGAGCTGGCCCAAGAATTCGAATACCATTATATTTCGGAAATGTTTCTAACAATTTATAAGAAACGTCATGTAGCAAATTTTTAGATTTTGATGAAATTATTATCGATATTAAACGAGAAAATGGAGGCATAAAAGCTTCTTTTCTATAACTGATCTCCTCTAAATAAAAATTTTCTTCATCCATTTCTTTTAAGGTTTTTAAAATTGGATTTTGAGGATTATAAGTTTGAATTTGTACTAAGCCTTTTCTATTTTTTAAATGTCTACCAGCTCTTCCAGAAACTTGCTTAAGAAGCTGAAAACACTTTTCTGAAGCTCTAAGGTCACCTCCATAAGTGCCAATATCACCGTCAATTATTCCAACATAATTTAGATTTGGAAAATCATATCCTTTTGCTAAAATTTGTGTCCCAATAATAAAATCAACTTTTCCATTTATAATATTTTGAATAATTGAATTGAAGTTTTCAAAATTAGAAAATCTATCACTTGATAAATCTTCGATATAAGCACTTGGAAATAAGTTTTTAATTTCATCACGGATTTTTTCAATCCCAGGCCCACAGGAGACTAAATTGGAGGCACTACAATTTTCACATTTATTTGACAATGGCTTTTTATAACCACAATGGTGACATAAATAATTATTTGTTTTTCTATGTTCAACAAGCCATGAATGACAATTTTTACAACTTATTCTATAACCACATGATCTACATATTGTTAAGTTTGAATATCCTCTTCTGTTAAGAAATATCATCACTTGTTCTTTATTTTCATATCTTCTTTTTAATTCATTAACCATTGGTTCTGAAATCCAATTCCTTGATAGCGGCGGATTATCTTTCATATCAATAATATTTACTTCGGGCATTGAAGATCCGGTAGCTCTTGATGGTAGATTTAGATGGACATATTTGTTAATAGATGCATTGTATAAACTCTCGATTGAGGGTGTTGCTGAAGCTAAAATTATTGGAATATTTTTTTTTGAAGCTAGATATATTGACATATCCCTTGCGTGATATCGTTGGCCTTC
>MDTD01097358.1_pt1 | contig 11046 bp, 10 predicted proteins | sample 811221 | NCBI WGS metagenome assembly MDTD01 (sample SAMN05326646, study PRJNA326480) | marine metagenome | isolation source: seawater | place: Pacific Ocean: South West | collected 2011
ATTTTTTGACTTATATCTTCATCAGTGTCACCATTTGATCTTTTTTCAGAGTGACCAACAATTGTAAATTTGCAATTTAAGTCCTTTAACATTCTAGAGCTAATTTGCCCAGTGCAGGGTCCAAAATCAAACTTGTCTTTTGAAACATCTTGTGCACCAATTTTAATTTTTTTTAAATTTAAATTAATAATTGCTAAGCCTAAAATGGTATAAGGGATACAAAAGATACACTTCAACCTGCTAAAATTATTCTTTTTTTTTAAAAATTTATCCAAAATTGAAATTTGATTAAGATCTGCCCTTAATCCATTCATTTTCCAATTAGCAATAAAGTATTTTTTTGAATGCATTTTTTTATTATTAAGGTAAATAACTTTCTTCTATCAAAAAAAAATGAAAAGCTTAACAAAAAAAATATTTATAACAATTATCACGGGAATAATTATCATTGTTTTAGGTGCCTGGGGTATGGGAGACTTATTTTCCTCAGGTAATAAAAATATTATAGCAGAAGTTGGTAGTAAAAAAATATACATCAAGGATTATATAAATTATGCAAGATTATATGTAAGAAAAAGAAATAATAACCAGCTTAAAGATCAAGATCATGAAATTATTTTAAATGGCTTAATATCAGAAAAAATTTATGAAAAGTTTGCTGAAGATTTAAAAATAAAAATTAACGATAAATCTTTAGCTTTTTTCATTAAGAACGATAAAAATTTTAAAGATGAAAATGGAAACTTTTCAAGAGTAGAGTATGAAAAATATTTACTAATAAACAATCTCAATCCAAAAACTGTTGAGAATTTTTATAAAAGAGAATTAATAAAAAAAATTTCAATAGAAGTATTTATTAATGGTATTAATGATACCGTTTTTCATAAAGCAAAATTAGAAAATGATTTTTTGAAGCAAGTCGGTATAAAATATTATAATTTAAATATTTCGAATAATATTGATGAAAAAGAAATAATTGAATATTTTAAAAAAAATAAAACTAAATTTTCTTTGGGAGAAATGAGAAGTGGTAAATTTGCAAATTTAAGTCACTCGATCCTTGGTTTCAAAGAAGAGAACGATATTTACTACCAAACTATCAGCGATATTGAAAATGATTTAATAAATAATCTTAATTTCGAAGACTTAGTTACAAAATATAAATTAAAAATAAAATCTTTAGAAAAAATTAATAAAAATGGGATTAATATTAAGAGATTAAAATCATCTCAAAAAAATTTTTCTAATGCTATATTTTCATTAAATCAAAATTTTAAAACTGAAATATTTGATATTGATGGAGTAAAATATTTAATAAATTTAGACAATATTGAAAAAAGAGTAGACTCAAATTTAAATGAACAAATAAAAAAAGAAATATTTAAAATAATTAATTTTCAAAAAAATAAACAATTATCAGAAAAAATTGCTAAATCCAAAGATGCTAGCTCTTTTTATAATCTAGCAAAAAATAATAATATAGAAATTAAAGAAGTTTTTTTTATCAACATTTTAGATAATAAAAAGATTTTCGATAGAAAAAACATGGAAGAAATTTTCTCAAAAAATATTAAATCAAATTTAATCCTTTTACAAAATAATATAATTTATATTGTAAGAATTGAGAAAATTTCAAAAAATAATAAAAAAATTAAAAATCTTGATAAAGCTTTAAGTGATCAAGTTAAGCAAGATTTTAAATCTTTATTATTAAGAGATTTAGATAAATATTTAATTAAAAAATATCCAGTTAAACTGAATAAAAAAGTATTTGATCAAGTTAGAAAAAGTATCTGATGCAGTACCAATCAAAAAGTGATTTTGAAAAGTTTAAAAAAAAAAATAAGTTTTCTTTATGTTATATAATTGAAAAAAAATCCAACCTAAAAAAAATTGAGATTCTTATAGAAAATGTTTTACGTAAAACTAACTCATTTATTTTTGAGTCAGTTGAAAAAGCTAAAACAAGAGGAAGATATACTATTTTTGGTTTTCAACCAGATCTTATTTTAGAAATAAAAAATAAGAATATATTCATGAATGAAAAGAAAATTTCAAATAAATTATCACCAAAAATATTTTTAGAAAATTTTATAAATAAATTTAATTATCAAGTTCCATCTAATTTGCCTCCAATGTCTGTGTTGTTATCAGGATACCTGGGATATGATATAATTAGGTACTTTGAAAAAATACCAGATAAAAATATTGATGATCTTCATATTCCTGATGTTAAACTTATTAGACCAACTTTTACTTATATTCATGATAATCAATCGAATAAGCTTTTCTATATGAAATTACATTTTAATAAAAAAACTAACTATTCAAAAGAAATAAGTAAACTACAAAAACAAATTACTTTTGATTTGACTCAGTTCCCAATAAAAAAAACGAGAAAAAATATTATCAAAGATAAAAAAATAAAATCAAACGTTACAAAAAAAAAATTTTTGAATTTAGTTAGAAAAGCAAAAAAATACATATCTATCGGTGACATATTTCAGGTTGTTATAAGTCAAAGATTTGAAAAAAAATTAAATAGTGAACCACTCGAAATTTATAAAAAAATTAGAAAGACAAATCCTTCACCCTTTTTATATTTTTTTAATTTTGATCAATTTCAAATTATAGGAAGTAGTCCTGAAATTTTAGTCAGAGTGAGAAAAAATATAATTACAATTAGACCAATTGCAGGTACTAGAAAAAGAGGAAAGAATAAAAAAGAAGACAACAGTTTAGCAAAAGATCTATTAAATGATCCTAAAGAATTATCAGAGCACCTCATGCTTTTAGATTTAGGAAGAAACGATGTTGGTAGATCATCAATTGAAGGAACTGTAAAAGTTAACGAAAAATTCAAAATTGAAAAATATTCACATGTAATGCATATTGTATCAAATGTTTATGGAAAATTTAAAAAAAATACCTCGTTATTAAACGGTCTTTTAAGTGGTTTTCCTGCAGGAACGGTATCTGGTGCTCCTAAAATAAGAGCTATGGAAATAATAGATGAACTAGAAAATAGAAAAAGAAAACTTTACGCAGGAGGTGTAGGATATTTTTCTGGTAATGGTGACATGGATACTTGTATAGCTTTACGAACGGGCTTGGTCAAAAATAAAAAAATTTACGTACAGGCAGGAGCAGGAATTGTTGCAGACAGTATTCCAGAAAAAGAATATCAAGAAACTATAAATAAGGCCAAAGTTCTTTTAGAGGCAGCAAAATGAAAATTGCGTTGATTGATAATTACGATAGCTTCACATTCAATGTTTATCATTATTTAAAAAATATAAAATGTGACGTTCAGATTTTTAGAAATGACAAGTTTGAAATTAAACAAATTGAAAAATTTGATAAAATTGTCATTTCTCCAGGTCCCGGGAATCCAAGAGATGCAGGTAAATGCTTAAAATTAATTAAATTTTTTTATGATAAAAAACCTATATTAGGAATTTGTCTAGGCCATCAAGCCTTAGGACAAGCATTTGGAAGTAAAATTATTAAGGCAAAAAGGGTCATGCATGGTAAAGTTAGCAAAATCAAAATTTTTAAAAAAGAGTTTATTTTTAAAAATGTGCCAAAAAATATTGAAGCAACAAGATACCATAGTTTAATTATAGATAAAAAAACTCTTAGTAAATCATTTGAAATTACAGCTCAAAGTGAGGATAATATAATTATGGCAATACAGCATAAAAAATATAAACTATTTGGAATTCAATTTCATCCAGAAAGTTACAAAACAAAGTTTGGCCAAAAAATCATAAATAATTTCATTATGTTATGAGTATAAAATCAATAATCAAAAAAACTTCGGATAAGATCTCTTTAACAATTGATGAAACTGAGACTCTTTTTCAAGAAATTATGAGTGGAGGTTTATCAAACGAAGTATTAAAACAAATACTTATCAATTTATCGGATAAAGGTGAAAGTGTTGAAGAAATTACTGGTGGAGCAAAAGTTTTAAGAGAAAAATCAACAAAAGTTTCTTTTACTGGAGATTTGATTGATACTTGTGGAACTGGTGGTGACGGAAAAAATACGATTAATATCTCAACGGCATCTGCATTAATTCTTGCTAGTATGGGACATAAAGTTGCAAAACATGGTAACAGAAGTATTTCATCAAAATCAGGATCGGCAGATGTTTTAGAAATTTTAGATATCGATATCAATTTAAATTCCAAAGGAGTTGAGGACTCAATAAAAAATAAAAATTTTGCTTTTATGTTTGCTCCAAATTTTCATTCTGCAATGAAAAATGTAGCTACTGCAAGAAAAGAACTTAAAACAAGAACTATATTTAATTTACTCGGTCCACTATGCAACCCTGCAAATGTCAATAGGCAGTGTATTGGGGTATTTTCATTTGATATATTAGAAAAATACACACAAGTTTTAAAAAATTTAAACACAACTAAGGCATGGGTTTTTCATAGTTATGATGGTTTAGATGAAATATCAATATTTAGTAAAACTAAAGTACTAGAGCTGAAAAATAAAAATATCACTTCTTTCGAAATTGATCCATTTCAAATTATTAAAAAAAAATATAATTTTGAAGAAATAGTTGGTAGTGATGCTAAATATAATGCCCAAAAAATTTTAGAAGTTTTTAAAGGAACAGACGGGGCACTACTTGATATAATTTCTTTAAATGTTGCGGCAGGGTTAATTGTATTGGATCAATTTAATAATATTAATGACTCTTATTCATTTTCAAAAAAACATATTAAATCGGGAAAAGTGTTTAACTATTACAATACCTTAAAAAAATGAATATTTTAGAAAAAATTATAAATGATAAAAAAAAAGAGGTTGAAAATGATAAGATTAAATATCCTATTAAAAGATTAAAAGAAAAAACGTCTCAAAAAAACAATGCATTTTCTAAACGCCTCAAGGAATATGAAATCAAAAATACTCCAGCTATAATTGCTGAAATTAAAAAGGCAAGTCCATCAAAAGGTATTTTAGTAGATAATTTTAATCATTTAAATATAGCTCAAGAATATGTAAGTAATAATGCAGCGTGTCTATCGGTTCTCACTGAAAAAAAATATTTTCTAGGAAACAAAACTTTTGTTAAAGATATTAAAGAAAAATTTAATATTCCAATTTTAAATAAAGATTTTTTTATAGATCCATATCAGGTTTTCGAAGCAAACAAAAATGGAGCAGATTGTATACTAATAATAATCAATTCTACTAGTACAAAAATAATTAAAGATTTAATAAGTACGTGCAACGAATTAGGAATGGATTTTATACTCGAGGTACACAATGAAAAAGAGATGGAAATTGCATTAAATTTTAACGAAGGTATTATTGGTATCAACAATAGAAATCTTGAAAATTTTACTGTCTCTTTGGATATTACAATTAGGATTTTTAAAGAATTTGAAAGCTCACTTAAAAATAAATTATTAATTTCTGAAAGCGGCTTTAAAGATAGAAACGATCTAGCAAAAATTAAAAGTGAAACAGGAATAAACAATTACTTAATTGGTGAATCACTAACTAAATCTAATTCAATCAAAGAGTGTTTTGACAAAATTATTAAATAAAACATTGATTTGATTGACTTTTTTATGTTTGCAATTACAAGAGAACTTTTATAGAACAAAAAAAGTTTAGGTTTTGTTCTATGCTTACTAAAAAACAAAAAAATTTATTGATTTATATCAACGAGAAGTTGAAAAACAATGGCGTTTCACCGTCATACGACGAAATGAGAGAGTCTCTTAATTTAAAATCAAAATCCGGGATACACAGATTAATTTCAGCTTTAGAAGAGCGAGGTTTTGTAAAACGACTTGCTCACAAAGCACGGGCATTAGAGGTTGTAAAATTACCGGAAAATGCAGGTGTAAAAGATTTATATAACAATTTTACACCAAGTATTATTTCTGGCGGTCTTGATAAAGTAAATAAGAAAAAAATCGGAAGTAAATTTATACCAGTAATTGGGAAAATTGCAGCTGGTTTACCTATTGAAGCTATAGAAGATGTAAATGAAAATATACCATGCCCACCTAATCTTATTAATAAGAATGAGGAATTCTTTGGACTTAAAGTTGAAGGAGACAGTATGATTAATGCAGGGATAAACGATGGTGATACTGTAATTATTAAAAAAACTAGTACAGCTGATAATGGAAAAATAGTAGTTGCTCTTATTGACAATCATGAAGCAACTCTAAAAAGATTAAGAAAAAAAACTAATTCCATAGCTCTAGAGAGTGCAAACCCAGCTTATGAGACGAGAATTTTTAATCCTGAGCGAGTAAAAATTCAAGGCATACTGGTATCTCTATATAGAAACTTTTAGATTTATATTATAGTACTCTAGCATAATTATGGTAATTACTAGATTTGCTCCATCACCAACAGGTAATTTGCATATTGGCGGTGCAAGAACCGCATTGTTTAATTTTCTTTATTCAAAAAATCAAAATGGAAAATTTTTATTAAGAATTGAAGATACTGACAAGGATAGATCTAAAAAAGAATTTGAAACTCAGATAATAACAAGTTTAAAATGGTTAGGAATAAATTTTGATGATAAAGAAGTTTATCAATCCAATAATATATTAAAACATATTGAAGTAGCTGAAAAGCTTTTAAAAAAAAAACATGCCTACAAATGTTATTGTCAGCCTGAAGAATTAGAACAAGAAAGGAATAAAGCAAAAGCAAAGGGAGTAAATTATATATATAGCGGAAGATGTAGGAACCTTATTGAAGAAAAAAAAATACCTTTCGTCATTAGATTAAAGGTAGAAAAAAATAAAAAAATAATTCTTTATGATGGAGTACAGGGTAATATAGAAATTGATACAAATACTATTGAAGATTTTATAATACTAAGATCAGATAATTCCCCTACATACAATTTATCTTCTTCAGTAGATGATAAACTTATGAATATAAGCCATGTAATAAGAGGAGATGATCATAAAATAAATGCAATAAAGCAAATTATTCTGTTCCAATTTATGGGATGGAAAGTTCCAAAATATTTTCATATTCCACTTATTCATTCATCTGAGGGAAAAAAATTATCTAAGAGAGACAATGCATCGACAACAGACGATTATAAAAAAATTGGTATATTGCCCATAGCTTTAAGAAATTACCTCTTAAGATTAGGATGGTCATATAAAGATAAGGAAATATTCAATAATGAGGAGAGTGTTAAATTTTTTAATTTAAAAAATATTGGCAAATCGCCATCAAAATTAGATTTTGGAAGGATAAAATCTCTTAACGAGTATTATATCAAAAACTTAAATGAGAAAGAACTTTTTAGTTATTTTGTCGTTTTCATGGAGGAGAATAAAAAAAAATTAGAAGAAAAATTATCAAAAAAAATATTTGAAAATTTAAATATTCTCAAAAATAAAGCAAAAACCCTTGAAGATATATATAATAATTCAAAATTTATTTTTGAATATGATCAAACCTTAATATTGAAAAGTAATCTAATTAATGAAAAAAATAAAGTTTATTTGAGAGATTTTCTATCGGAAATATCAAAAATAGATATCTATTGTGATAAAAAAATAATAGAGGTTTCTGAAGAAGTTTTAAAAAAAAATAATATTAAGTTTAAAGAACTTGGCGAGCCACTTAGAATGATATTAACCGGCTCATCTAAAGCACCAAGTATAAAAGAAATTGTTAAAATACTCGGGATAAATGAAACTATTTCCCGACTAAAGAAGTATATATAAATTAGACATTAATAAACAAAACTGATAATAAGCTGTCACAATGTCCGATCATGCTAAATTAAAAATTGGAAGCAAAGAATTTAACTTTCCTATCAAAAAAGGTTCTGTGGGTCCATCTGTAGTTGATGTTTCTAAACTTTATGCCGAAACAAACCATTTTACTTTTGATCCAGGTTTTACATCAACGGGAAGTTGTGAATCTTCAATAACATATATCGATGGCGACAAAGGCCAATGTTATTACAGAGGATACCCAATAGACGTACTCGCTGAAAAAAGTAATTTTTTAGAAATCGCATATTTACTTTGGTATGGGGAACTACCGAGTAAAACCGAATGGGACGAATTTTCAAGTGCAATAAAAAATCATACTATGGTTCATGAACAAATCAGAGTATTTTACAATGGTTTTCGGAGAGGTGCTCACCCGATGTCAATAATGGTTGCGTCAGTTGCAGCTTTATCTGCATTCTACCCTGACTCAATTAATATAAAAGATCCAGAGCAAAGACGTATTTCAGCTAGAAGGATGGTAGCAAAAATACCCACATTGGCAGCTATGGCTTACAAATATAGTTTAGGTCAACCGTTTATTTATCCTGACAACTCATTACCCTATTCAGAGAATTTTATGCAAATGTGCTTTGCAGTGCCCGCAGAAAAATATAAAATGAATAAAGTTTTTGCAAACGCATTGGATAAAATTTTTATTTTACATGCTGATCACGAACAAAATGCATCAACCTCAACTGTTAGATTAGCGGCATCATCTGGTGCAAATCCATTTGCTTCAATATCAACTGGATTTACGTCTTTATGGGGACCATTGCACGGAGGGGCTAATGAGGCTGCATTAAACATGCTTGAAGAGATAGGTGATGTAAATAATATTCCCAAATTCATTAAAAAAGCAAAAGATAAAACTGATCCATTTAAATTAATGGGTTTTGGACATAGAGTTTATAAAAATTATGATCCACGTGCTAAAGTTATGCAAAAAACTTGTCATGAAGTTTTAAATGAAATTGGAAATACAGATAATAAACTACTACAAGTTGCTAAAGAACTTGAAAAAATTGCTTTGAATGATGAATACTTTATTGAAAAAAAGCTTTACCCAAACATAGATTTTTATTCAGGTATAACTTTAAGTGCAATGGGTTTTCCAACTGCGATGTTTACGGTATTGTTTGGTTTGGCAAGAACAGTAGGTTGGCTAGCACATTGGAAGGAAATGATGGTAGATCAAAAAACAAAAATCGGAAGACCAAGACAGCTTTATACCGGCCCCGAGCCTAGAGAATTTAAAGAGTTAAACAAAAGATAATTTTTAATTTAAATTTCTAATTAAATCTTCAGCTATTTGCTTGGAAGAGTCTTTGTTGGATAGTTCATTTAAAACTATATTATAATCTTCAATCAGCTTTTTTAATTTTGATTTATTTTTGAAAAAGTACTCTAATTTAGTAATTATTTTTTTTGAATTGCAATTACCTTGTATAAATTCAGGCACTATTTCTTTATTTGCAATAATATTAATTATATTAACATATTTTACTTTTACAAAAGGTTTTATCAAGAAGTAATTCATCCAGCTAAGTTTATAAATTGTTATAAATGGAACTTGTAACTTACATAAATCTAAACTTACGGTTCCTGATTTAGCTATAGTAATTAAAGAATTTTTTAAAAAATCTTTTTTTAAGTTTTCATCAACATTAACAAAAAAAGTATTATTTTTTAATTTGTTTAAATATTCCTTAACAATATCTTCTGTTTCTTTGGTAACTGCAAAATGATATTTAAATTTATTATTATAGTTATTAATAATTTTTAAAAATAACGGCATAAACATATGTATTTCTTTTTTTCTACTACCAGGGCAAAAAGAAATAATCTTCTTTTCAATGTCTAAATTGTAATTTAAATTCTTAAAATTCTCGAAAAAAGGATGTCCTACAAATTGATTATTAATGGAATATTTATCAAAATATTTTTTTTCAAATTTAAAAAGCAAATATATTTTATCTACTAATTTTTTTATATTATGGCCACGACTTTCCCTCCAGGCCCATATTGAAGGTGCTACAAAATGAAAAAATTTTGTTTGAATTATATTTCTTTTTTTTATTTTTTTAATAACTTGAAAGACGAAATCTGGAGAGTCAACTGAAAAAACAATATCGGGTTTGAAAGTCTCCAAGTATGTTATAGTTTGATCAATCTTTTTTTTTATATAAAAAATATTTTTTAGAACGTCTGTAATTCCAAAAAAAGTAATATCTTTATTTTCAAATGGTCCCTGAATTCCTTTTTTTTTTAGATTTGATCCAACAATACCTTTAATTTCTATTTTATTTAAATCTAAATAACTTATGATTTTTGAAGCCAAAATATCACCTGACACTTCACCTGTTATAACAAAAATTTTTTTTTTCATTAAGATGCAGTTATAAATAAACGGTGTTTGTTAGCCAAATAAAGCGATTTTTTTTGATCAAGAAATATGTTTTGATTTTTTTTTAAAAAAATACCATTAAGTTTTGATTTAATGCATAGTTGTACAGTTTTATAACCTATGGTTGGCAAATCATAACTCAGACTTTGTTTTTTTTTAGGTAGTTTAATCAAGACACCTGAATTAGTTTTAAATTTTAACCTGATTTTTGCAACTCTTTTTAACATTTCATCTGTACCCTCAGCAGCCTCAATTGCAAGTACATAACCGTTATCTAACAATATACCCTGAGCATTATCAAATTTGCTCAAAGTATCTAAAATTTTTTTTCCTTTTAAAAAATCTCTTATATTCTGTGATGAAGGTCTGGTTTTAGTTATAGTTTTATTAACCAATAAGTGCCTACAATATATATGGCTATCTATTACCTTTATATTATTTTTTTTTAAGATCTGTGTTACAAAATTTAAAATATTCCCATCACCCTTTTTAAAAACTTTCATTAATTTTGGTAAATATGAAAGTGCTTTTAAATCAAATTTTAGATTTCTTAAATTTGGTCTTTTAACATGACCTGCAAAAATAACTTTTTTTACTTTATTTTTTTTCAATATTTTTAATACTTTTCCAAATTGTCCTAATTGTATTTTTTCAGAATCTTTAATTTTTTTGTTTGATAAATTAAATATAATATATTTTATTCTCTTTTTATCTAACGAAGAGAATATTTCTTTCGGTAAATTACCACTTCCTGCAAAAATACCAATCATTTTAAAGGTCTACAAATATCCCTGTTTGGATTTTTTTTATTTATAAATTCTATTAAATATTTATTTAATTCAC
>MDTD01101799.1_pt1 | contig 11046 bp, 12 predicted proteins | sample 811221 | NCBI WGS metagenome assembly MDTD01 (sample SAMN05326646, study PRJNA326480) | marine metagenome | isolation source: seawater | place: Pacific Ocean: South West | collected 2011
CATATTTCCATATCTAGGTCCACCACTACCCTCAGGTGTTACCCAGGTTATATTTTGAGAAGGTTCCTTTATATCACAAGTTTTACAATGAATACAGTTTTGTGAATTAATAACAAATTTTGGTAAACTATTTTGCATTTGAACTTCATATACCCCTGCAGGACAATATTTTTGAGCAGGTTCATTAAACTTTTGTAAAGTATACTGGATTGGTAAATTTATATCTTTGAGTTTTAAATGAACTGGTTGATTATCTGTATGGTTTGTGCCTGTTAAGTAAACTGAACTTGTTTTATCAAAAGTAATAATATTATCTGGTTTAGGATACTCAATTTTTGGCATTTTATCTGCTGGTTTAAGAGTTTCGTGGTCTGCATGTTTATGACGAAGAGTGAAAGGAAGTTTTCCTCTAAATAAAATTTGATCAATCCCTGTAAATATTATGGCTAATAATAATCCCCAGTTAAAACTTGGTTTTACGTTTCTTGCAGCGTGTAATTCCTCATAAACCCAACTTTTTTTAAACTTTTCCTCATAAATATTTAATTCTTTCTTTTGTTCTATATGTTCGAAAATGGTTTCAGCAGCAATCATTCCACTTTTCATTGCAGTATGAGAACCTTTTATCTTTGGCATATTTAAAGTTCCAGCATCACATCCGACTAGTAAAGCACCTGGCATAAACATTGTAGGTAAACTTTGAAGACCTCCTTCTATCAATGCTCTAGCTCCATAAGAAATTCTTTTTCCACCTTCAATAATTTTTCTTATTGCTGGGTGAGTTTTAAATCTTTGAAATTCATCAAAAGGTGAAAGATGTGGGTTTTGATAATCTAATCCAATTACGTATCCAAGAAATATTTGTTTATTTTCCGCATGATACATAAAACTTCCACCGTAAGTTTTATTGTCCAATGGCCATCCTGCTGTGTGCATAACAAGACCTTCTTCATGATTATTATCACTAATTTCCCAAATTTCTTTGAAACCTATTCCATATTGTTGAGGATCTTTTCCTTTATCTAATTCAAACTTTGAAATTAATTCTTTTCCTAAGTGTCCTCTACAACCTTCAGCGAAAACAGTTACTTTTGCATGTAATTCTATTCCGGATTCAAAACTATCTTTTTTATTTCCTTCTTTATCTATACCCATGTCCTGAGTTGCAACTCCTTTAACAGATCCATTTTCATTATAGATAATTTCACTAGCCGGAAAACCCGGAAATATTTCTACTCCTAAAGATTCTGCTTGCTCTGCTAACCATCTACATAGATTTGCTAAACTTATTATATAATTTTTATGATTTTGTTGAACCTTAGGTAATAACCAAGTTGGCCAACTCAATGATTTATTTTTACTTAAAAATAAAAATTTTTCTTTAGAAACTTTCGTTTTGATTGGAGTATTTAGTTCTTTCCAATTTGGAAATAGTTCATCTAAAGCTCTGGTTTCAAAAACATTACCAGAAAGAATATGTGCTCCTATTTCAGAGGCTTTCTCAAGTACACAAACATTTAAATCTGATTTTAATTGTTTTAATTTTATTGCAGTAGATAGCCCGGATGGACCTCCGCCAACGATAACAACATCATATTCCATTACTTCTCTGGACATAGAGTATTTCTTTACAGTATTTGTTATTTTTGTATAGTGTTTAATTTGTTCAATTCTTCAAGAAATTGTGGAAGAGCATCGAAAAGATCAGCCTCTAAACCATAATCTGCAACACTAAATATAGGAGCTTCCCCATCTTTGTTAATTGCAACAATAATTTTGCTTTCTTTCATACCAGCTAAATGTTGAATTGCTCCAGAAATTCCAACCGCAATATAAAGGTCGGGCACAACTACTTTGCCTGTTTGTCCCACCTGATGGTCGTTAGTTATATATCCAGCATCAACAGCTGCTCTTGAAGCGCCTATAGCTGCATTTAATTTATCTGCTATTGCAGTAATTAATTTGAAATTATCACCACTTTGCATTCCTCTGCCACCAGAAATTACCACTCTTGCGGTTCCAAGTTCCGGTCTATCAGACTTTACTTCTTCTTTTTTTACAAATTTAGTAAATTCAAAAGCTCCATTTCCATCTGCTTTTACAATTTCAGCTGAACCGCCATCGCTCGGAGCTGGATCAAATGAAGTTGGTCTAATAGTTATACATTTCTTTGGATCGTTACTTTTAACAGTTGCAAACGCATTTCCAGCATAAATGGGTCTTAAAAATGTATCAGGTGAAACAACTTTAATTATATCGCTAATTTGGGAAGTGTCTAATAGAGCAGCTATTCTAGGCATAAGATTTTTTCCAAATGTATTCGCTGAGCAAATTATATGTGTATAGTTTTCTGCATGGCTAATAACGACTGGAGTGTAATTTTCTGCTAAATAATTTTCATAACTTTCACCATCAACATGGATTACTTTTTTTACTGATGGGATTTTAGCGGTAGATTTAGCAACCTCATCAGCATTATGTCCAATAACTAGCACGTGTAAATCGGGGTTTATTAGAGAAGCTGCTGTTATAGCGTTTAAAGTAAAAGGTTTTAACTCTTTATTGTTATGTTCTGCAATTAATAGTGCTGTCATTATATTACTTTAGCCTCATTTTTTAATTTTTGAACCAACTCTGCAACATTAGCTACTTTTATTCCAGCTTTTCTTTTTGGTGGTTCTTCAACTTTAATTTGCTCGATTCTTGGCTTCGTATCAATGCCTAAATCTGTAGCACTTAATTGTTCAAGGGGTTTTTTCTTAGCTTTCATTATATTAGGTAAAGATGCGTATCTTGGCTCATTTAGTCTAAGATCACATGTAACTATTGCAGGAATATTGACCTCAATAGTTTCTAATCCTTCATCAACTTCTCTGGTAACCTCTAAAGATTTTTCTTTCACATTAATTTTTGATGCAAAAGTTGCTTGAGGCCAATTTAGTAATGCGGCTAACATTTGACCCGTTTGATTACAATCATCATCAATAGCTTGCTTACCCATAAAAACTAAGTCTGGATTTTCTTTTTCAATCACTTTTTTTAAAATTTTAGAAACTGCTAATGGTTCAACAATGCCATCTACTTTAACATGTATACCTCTATCTGCACCTACAGCTAAAGCTTTTCTGACTGTTTCTTGAGCTTTATCTTCTCCAATCGTTATTGCAACTATTTCTTTTGCTTTTCCAGACTCTTTAATTTTTACCGCCTCCTCAACAGCGTTATCATCTGGAGGGTTAGTTGACATCTTAACATTATCCGTAACAACCCCCGTTCCATCTTCTTTAACTCTTACCTGAACATTGTAATCAATAACTCTTTTTACAGCGACTAATATCTTCATTATGCTCTTAATAATTTATTTTCAGGATCGTAAGGACTCTCATCTAAAATAGTAGCATTATGCATTTTGCCAAGAATATCTATTTTAAGTTTCTGTCCTACATTTGCTAATTCTGGTTTAACCATTCCTAAAGCTATGGATTTTCCTAGCCTAAAACCAAAGTCACCTCCAGTTGCTCTTCCAATTACATTTCCATTTTCATATATTGGATTATTACCAAGCACATCTGCATCGGAGGTATCATGAACCTCTAAAGTAATTAATTTATTGTTAAATCCTTTTTCTCTCCATTGGTTTAAGGCTTCTAGACCGATAAAACTTCCTTTGTTAGGGTGAATAAACCTATCTAGTCCACTTTCATATGGAGAATATTCAATCGATAATTCGGTACCGACTAGTTTATAAGATTTTTCAACTCTTAAACTATTCATTGCCCTTATTCCATAAGGTTTCAAACCTAAATCTTGGCCTGCTTCCATTAATTTATCAAAAATATGATTTTGATATTCAATTGGATGATGAAGTTCCCATCCAAGTTCTCCTACGAAATTTACTCTCATTGCATTTACTGGAGCGTAACCCACATCTACATTTTTTGCACTCAACCATTTAAAATTATCATTTGAAAAATCATCTTTTGAAACTCTCTTCATTAATTCTCTAGCTTTTGGCCCAGAAACTACTAATACTCCCATGCTATTAGTTAAATTTTCAAACTGTACAGATCCGTCCCTTGGCATCCATTTTAATATCCAGTCATGATCTAGTCTTTGAAAAGCTCCAGCTGAAACTAAATAAAAGCTATCTTCTGACTCTCTCATAATTGTGAATTCTGAATGCACTCCACCTTTAGTATTTAATGCATGACAAAGATTAATTCTTCCAATCTTTTTTGGTAATTTATTTGCGACCAATCTGTCTAAAAATTCTTCAGCATTTGGTCCTTTAATTCTGCATTTTGCGAATGCTGACATATCTAAAAGTCCAACATTTTCTCTTACATTCCTGCATTCTTTTTCTACTGCATTAAACCATTTTGATCTTCTAAAAGACCAATCATCTTTTTGTTCCATTCCGTCAGTGGCAAAAAAGTTTGGACGCTCCCATCCAAATTTTTGTCCAAACACAGCACCTAAACTTTTCATTCTATCGTAGCATGGGGCTGTTCTTAATGGTCTTGCTGCTGCTCTTTCTTCATCTGGGTAGTGTATTATAAATACATTTCTATAAGCTTCTTCATTTTTCTCTTTTAGATAAGATTTTGAACAATAATCACCATATCTTCTTGGTTCTACCCCAAGCATGTCTACAGTTGGTTCACCATCGATCATCCACTCAGCAATTTGCCACCCAGCTCCTCCTGCTGCTGTTATTCCAAAACTATGACCTTCGTTTATCCAAAAGTTTTTTAAACCCCAAGCCGGTCCAACTATTGGATTTCCATCTGGCGTATAGCATATTGCTCCATTATAAACTTTCTTTACTCCGACTTCACCAAACGCTGGTACTCTATGAATTGCGCCTTCAATGTGTGGGGCCAATCTATCCAGGTCTTCTTGAAATAATTCATATTCAGAATCTTTTGTTGGACCGTTTAAATAACAACATGGCGCCCCATCTTCGTACGGTCCTAAAATAAATCCACCTGCTTCTTCTCTCATGTACCATCTACTATCGCTGTCTCTTAAAACTCCCATTTCAGGTAAGCCATTTTTTTTTCTTTTTTGAATTTCTGGATGAGGTTCTGTTACGATGTACTGGTGTTCAACTGGTATAACAGGAATATCTAAGCCTACCATCTTTCCTGTTTGTCGTGCAAAATTTCCAGAACATGAAACAACGTGTTCACATTCAATTGTTCCTTTGTCAGTTTCTACGACCCAACCATCTTTTGTTTGTTTAATTCCTGTTACAGATGTATTTCTATAAATTTCAGCTCCTCTGTTTCTAGCTCCAGCTGCTAGAGCTTGTGTTAAATCTGCTGGCTGAATATATCCATCTTCAGGATGCTGAATTGCTCCTATTAAATCTGATGTATTACATAATGGCCAAATTTCTTTAACTTGATCAGGTGTTAAAAATTTTACATCAACTCCAATTGTTTGTGCTACACCAGCATACTGATGGTATTCGTCCATTCTATCTTTAGTACTTGCAAGTCTAATGTTTGACACAACACTAAAGCCGACATTCTTCCCTGTCTCTTCCTCTAATTTTTTATAAAGATCTACTGCGTATTTGTGAAGTTGTCCAACTGAGTAACTCATATTGAAAAGTGGAAGCAGTCCAGCTGCATGCCAAGTAGATCCAGAAGTCAGTTCTTTTCTTTCAACCAAAACTGCATCTGACCACCCTTTTTTAGCGATATGATAAAGAGCACTTACTCCAACAACACCACCGCCTACAATTACAACTTTAGTTTTTGATTTCACAAGAAACTTTTACTAAATTTTAGTAAGTAACGAAACAAAATTCTATTCATCGTCCTCAAAGTCTCTCCAATCTTTTATATACATGAGATAAGCTGCCACAGTTACACTGATTGCACCAACAACCATCCCACAGTTAAGACCCACTACTTTACCAAAAAAATACCATCCAATTTGAGTTGCTCCTATAGGTGGAATGCATAAAATTGCCATTAGAATGGGTATTCTGAGATAGAATGGAGGTTTAGGCATAAAGTAAAATTATCAAAATCGTATTTTTAATATATATTTCTAATGACGCAGCATGACTAAAAAAATTTTAATATTACTAAGTTTTTTGGCACCATTCATAGCCTACTATTTTTTTAAGATAATTTTTAAAATTTCGAACAAAAACTTCCCTGTTATCAAATTAGGAATTGCAAGTTTAGTTCTTGTTTTACTCACTCTTATATTTTTCAGGTTTGATAGCAGTTTTTTGCCTGATACGAAATATAGCCCTCCTAAAATGGAAAACGGTAAAGTCAAATCTGCTGAAAATAATTAAATTGAAGAACCTGCTTCTATTGGATTAGAAACAGCAGTTGTTAACCAACAGTTATTTAATGGTCCAGAGCCTATATATTTTTCCACTTGCCATTTAAATTTATAATATTTTTTTTCTTTATCTAATATAGTTACCTCAAAAGTGAATAATTTCTCAGATGAGTAAATTTCAACAATATTGTGCTCAGTGTGATCTAGCAACATCACAAATGCAGCTCCTTTAATCATATTTTTAAATCTATTTAGAGGTCCTGTTACTCTTTGATTATTTGGATGAGCAAATTCCCATGTTTGCTCAATTCCACTGTCATCATAATATTTATTGTTAGTCATCAAACCATGGAGTTGAATTTTGACGACTTCTTTAGGAGTGATATCTTTGTTCGGTTTTATAATTTCTGCATGTGAAAGACTTAAAATTCCAAAAAATATTATTATAATTAAAGATAACTGTTTTTTCATAATTCTTTTGCAGTTTTTTTAACAACTTTTAAAAATTTTTTTCTTTTTTCATCAGTAACAAATGGTACAGAAAAAAACCTTTTATAGGTAATATCTGATATGCCGCATAGATTAAATACTCCTCTTTTTAGTCTTTTTGTAGGCATGTTTAAAAAAAAAGTTCTAATTGCAAATTGGGGGGAACCATAAGTACAAAATATTATAGCTTTTTTACCTTTTAAATTTCCAATCGGATAACCATAATTTCCAACTAATTTTTTAAATTTAAATGCCCAAGGAGGAGCTAATACTTTATCAATCCAACCTTCAGCAATTGCTGGAAGTCTAAAATTCCATATTGGAGCTATCATTGCTATTACATCGCTATTTTCAATTCTTTTTCTGTGATCAATTACTGTGTCATCTGGCTCCTCGCCTGAAAATACAGGATTAAAATTTTCTTTATATAGATCTACAAAATCAACTTCGTGACCTAATTCTTTCAATGAATTTATAAATGTATCCTTAATTGCTGCGTTAAATGATTTATCGTTGTAATGCCCATAAACTAAAAATACTTTTTTCATTAATTCCAAATATTATTTAATATTTTTTCTCTACCACAACCTTTCTTATACATTAAATAGTTTACAAAGTATTCTTGATAATAGTCTTGATGTTTATCTTCTGCTTTATAAAATTTATCAAATTTTCTTACATAAGTGACAACCTTTTTATCGAATTTTTTTTCAATTTTTGAAATACTTTCATTAATCATTTGTCTTTGTTTATCTGTCTCAAAAAAAGCAACGGATCTATAACTATATCCTTTATCGCAAAATTGGCCTACAGCATCAAAAGGATCGATATTTATCCAAAAAACATCTAACAGTTTTTTAAAGGAGGTTTTAGACTTATCAAATATAATTTCAACAACTTCAAAATGACCTGTGTTGCCAAATGTCACTTCCTCATATGTTGGGTTCTCTGTTTTCCCTCCTGAATAACCTGAGATGACTTCAACCACACCTTCGGTTTTTTCAAATGACTCTTCCATGCACCAGAAACATCCTCCTCCAAAATAAATTTTACTAAGTTCTTGTGCAGAAACATTTGAAGTTAAGAAAATTATTATTACAAAGATAATTTTTTTCATTGGTTTCTTAAAACTGGAAATACTGGATTAGATTTTTCAAATAACTTTTGGTATTCTTGTTTAATACACTTATCAGAAATAAATTTTATTTTTGAGTTTTGGGCGATTTTTTTTGCCTCCTCATTATGAATTCCATATTGTAACCAAAGAGTTTTTGCTCCTACCTTTTTTGCTTTTTTTGCGAACTCTGGAGTTTCTTTAGAGGGTCTAAATACATCAACGATATCGATACTATCTTTTATATCCTCTAAATCTTTTAAAACTTTCTCATTGTTAATGATTTCTCCTTCGGCAAAAGGATTAATGGGATATACTTTATAACCAAAATTTTGCATATATTTCATTACTATATTGGCAGGTTTTCTTTTGATATTCTTTGGATCTTCACCTTTTTTTTCTGAACTAATACCGACCATTGCTATAGTTTTAGAATTAGATAATATTTCTTTAACTTCTTTATCGTTCATTAAATTTTCCTAAATAATCTTTCATACTCTGCCTTGGTACACTTATTAGATACAAAATATATTTTATTTTTAACTGCTATTTCTCGCGCTTTATCATTATGAATATTTAATTGTAACCACAAAACATTACTACCAATAGTTTTGGTTTGCTCTGCAATTTCAGGTGTTTCATCTGATGGTCTAAATACATTAACTATTCCGACATGTTCTTTTATATCTGATAATGATTTGTAAACTTTCTCGCCATTAATAATCTTATCCTCTGTCACGGGGTTTACAGGAAAAACTTTATAACCCGTATTTCTCAAAAACTTCATAATTTTGTTAGATTCTTTCTTCGTATCAGAGCTTGCGCCAACTATTGCAATAGTTCTATAACTTAAAAAAATTTCTTTAAGTTTTTCGTCGATTAATTGTTTTTCCATTTAGGTTTTCTTTTATTTAAAAAAGCATTAATTCCTTCATGAGCATCTTTATACATCATATTTTCTGTCATTATTTTACATGTATAGGAGTAGGCTTTGTTTAATGGCATTTCTAATTGTTTATAAAATGCTCTTTTACCAATTTTAATTGTCAAATTTGACTTAGAGGCAATTTTATTTGCAATCTTCAAAACTTCTTTATTTAAAATGTTTTTTGAAAAGTGATCATTAATTAAGCCAATTTCTTTTGCGCATTTTGCATTTATTGGATCGCCAGTTAATAACATTTTCATCATCTTTTTTCTTGAAACCTTTCTGCTAACAGCAACCATCGGGGTACTACAGAATAATCCAATATTTACTCCTGGGGTTGCGTATGTTGAATTATTTGTACCGTATGCTAAATCACAACTTGCAACCAATTGACATCCTGCTGCGTAAGCAGCTCCATGTACTTTTGCAATTACAGGTTTTCTACCCTCTACGATCTCAAGCATAACTTTTGAGCATAAATTAAAAAGCTTCATATACTTTGATCTAACTTTTAAATTTTTTACTTCTTTTAGATTATGTCCAGCGCTAAAACCTTTTCCCGAACCTTCAAGAATTATAACTTTAGTAGATTTGTCTTTATTTAAATTTTTAAAAGTATTTAGTAAAGAAGTAAGTGTAGAAAAAGATAATGAATTATATGACTTTGGGTCGTTTAACTTAATTATTGTTACTCCAGAACTTTGTTTATTAACTATTAAATTTTTACTATGCATTTAAAAATTATTTTAAATCTCCATCTTCTCGCATTTTAGCTCGAATTTTAGTCGCTGAAATTTTTTGAATTTCTTCTGATAAAACAATTTCCTCTATTTTGTAACCAACACCTCTGCCATAACAAATATTAGTTATATTTGGAACTAATATTACTTTAAACCTTCCTTCAAATTCTGGATTTAATCTTTCCTCAATTTTTTTTTTTACAGTATCAAAATCAAAAGGATTATCATCAACGCCTTGTACGTCTCTAATTTGTATACAAACTTGTCCCGTTTTTTTTATTATCTCTTTAAATAAAGCATAATGACCATCATGAAATGGTTGCCATCTACCTAACATTTGTGCTGTCGGTTTTTTATTATCCCATTGGTAACTCATCTGTTCTCCTATTTAAATTGATTTTATTCTTTATGTTAAAAATTAAAAGACTTTATTTAGGGTAATACTTCCTTCTTTGTTGTCTCCTAAGTTTGTAAGTTCATCATTAAAAATAAAACTTAGATCATAATCGTTAATACTTTTCTTTATTTCAACTTGAGATGATAAAGTTTCAGAACCATTAATAGAAAATGCATATTCTGTATCTTTATAAGGTAAGTAACCTAAAGATATATATAAATTATCTGTATAACCAGTGCCAAATGCGTGATTTCTCTCATAAATTATAAATAAACTATAAAGGTCTGGGAAAACTATATCTATACCAATTTCTCCATTTACGTTATGTAAAGCGCCTGTGTGAAGTGTATCAATAAAAGACTTGGAACCATCATTAACATAAGTATACTTAAAACTTGATGTACGATCTAATTTTGCAAGATACTCAAGTTTTCCATGTTTTTTCAATGTATACTTATCATTAGATATATCTTCTACAGCTGCAATAGATGCTCTTAAATTTTTTGTTCTAACATGTTGATCTTCAACATCAATCGCATTTGAACCTGCCTCCATGTAGGAGTTAAATAATGTGTGACCAAAATCAAATTGGCCGGAGGGTATAAGCGTAAAGTTTCCTCTTTTCATCTCATCTTTAATCTTAACAGTTCCATATATTTGATGTGCTGTTCTATCTGCTGTTAAATTCTTACCATCTAGAACTGTTAATATGTCTGATCTTATTTTTCCTATACCAAGTATTTTATCTACATATCGCTTATCATCTTTGATTGGGGAAGTGCTATAAAAAGTAATATTGTATGAATTTGATTGTAGATTGCTACCACCAGATCCTACATCAATATCATCATTTCCAAATCTAAAAGCTAATCCTTTAATACTGTAGTCATCTATAAATTTATCAAAACCAAAAGTTAAAGATTGTGCATCAAATTCCTTTGTTGATGAAATACTTGTATCTCCTATTCTTCCTAGTGAAATGGATCCTTCGCTCCAATAAAAATAATTTTTGTTAGAAGTGTTTTCATTTTTTACATTAGATATCTTTTTAAATGAGGTAATAGGTAAA
>MDTD01149232.1_pt1 | contig 11046 bp, 11 predicted proteins | sample 811221 | NCBI WGS metagenome assembly MDTD01 (sample SAMN05326646, study PRJNA326480) | marine metagenome | isolation source: seawater | place: Pacific Ocean: South West | collected 2011
GAGCCGCTGGTTGATGCGGAGCTGGTTCCAGCTCGGCCGCCCGGCGCGCTTGCCGACGCATTCGCGGTGTGCGCGCGGGTTGGCGAGGTCGAGGATCGCCGGATCGACCAGGGAGTCGTGGAAGACCACGTCCGCATGCTCCAGCGCATGCAGCGCATAGAGGGTGAGGAGACCGGGATCGCCCGGCCCCGCCCCCACCAGCCACACGCTACCCGGCGCGAAGTCCGGCGCCACCAATCGCTGATCCATCGTCAGATCCCCGCCCCGTGAATGCCGCACTCCATCTTGTCGAGCCCCCACCAGCGGCCCGACCGGGCGGGCTCGCCGGGTGCCACGGGCCGCGTGCAGGGCGCGCAGCCGATCGAGGCGTAGCCTTCGGCGACCAACGGGTGGGTGGGAAGGTTGCGGAGCCGGCGATAGTCCTCGACCTCCTCGGCCGACCAGGTGGCGAGCGGGTTGATCTTCAGCCGACCCGTCGAGACCTCGCCCTCGATCACCTGAAGCTGCTCGCGCGTCCCGCCCTGGAAGCGCTTGCGCCCGGTGATCCACGCCCCAAAGCCGTCGAGCGCGCCTTCCAGGGGCTCGGTCTTGCGGATATGGCAGCAAAGGTCGGGGTCGCGCCGCCACAGCGCGCCGTCATAGTCGGACCTGGCGATCTCGGCCGCGTCCGGCTTGACGATGCGCACGTCCTCGAGCCCGAGCAGCGTCATCAGCTCCAGGCGGTAGGAATGGGTCTCGTCGAACAGCTTGCCGGTGTCGAGGAAGATCACCGGTGTCGTCGGATCGACGGTCGCCACCATGTCGAGCAGCACCGCGCTTTCCGCTCCGAACGAGGAGACGAGCGCGGTCCGGCCCTTGAGCGGGCCGGTGACGAGCAGCGAGCGCAGGAGCGCGAGCCCGTCGAGGCCGCCATAGCGGCGGCGCAGGTCGTGGAGATGATCGATCATGCGGGCCTTCCATCGGAAAAGGCTTCGAAAGAGTGGGTAGATGCGTCAGAAGCCATCGCATTCCCCACCTCACCCCGGCCCTCTCCCCCCCGATGGGGCGGAGAGGGAGTGCGTGTGGCACCGACATCGGAAGTCCCCCTCCGCCCCATCGGGGGGGAGGGGTGAGGGGCGGTGGGGGACGCGACGGCTTCTCCATCCCTCCGAAGCCCGAGCCCATCGAGCCAGCCGCGGCTCTCGACATAAGCTTCGATCTGCTCCGCGATCGCCGAAAAGCCGTGCCCCTGCTTCCGCCATAGGCGGCGGCGCGCGTCGAGCACCCGCAGACGCTCCTCCCATTCCGGGCCGAGCGCGGACTCGATCCGACGGCGCAGAAGCGAGGCGAGGCCGGGGCAGCGCCCGCCGGTCGAGATGCCGACCAGGAGGTCGCCGCGGCGAACCACCGCCGGGTTGTGGAAATCGCAGTCGCCGGGGACATCCTCGACATTGACCAGCGCGTCCCAGCGCCGGGCCGCGGCCGCGAGTTCACCGGCCTCAGTCTCGGGCAGATCGACGATCCAGACGAACTGGGCGTCGGCGAGCTCGCCGTCGTCCGGCAGGCGATGCCGCAGCCGGTCTCCCGCTGCGGCGACCAGCGCCTCGCTGGGCGAAGGGGAGAAGACGGCGCAGCCGGTCTCGCCTCCGGCGGCGAGCCATTCGAGGCGCCGGACCGTCGCCGGGCCGTTGCCGACCAGGATCGTGCGGACCGCGCGCGGGTCGAGAGCTACGGGAATCATCGCCACCTTCCGGCTCGATTGCGGCGGCCAAGAACCGCCTTTCGGATGAGCGAGAATTGAGGCGGAAACGGCCGGCGGTCAATCGCGTCGAAAGGCCGAAATTAGGAAAATATTCCTCATAATTACGCCTTTGACAAAACCATGAGCATGACGTTATCGATATCAGGAAGATATCGGAATGAAATTGCTCATAAGGTGTTCGCGATGGACGAGACCGACCGCCGCATTCTCGCCTGCCTGCAGGAGGACGCCACCATGCCGGTGGCGGAGATCGCCCGCCGCGTCGGGCTGTCGTCGACGCCCTGCTGGCGCCGCATCCAGAAGCTCGAGGAGGAGAAGGTCATCCGCGGCCGCGTGGCCCTGCTCGACCCGAAGAAGGTGAACGTCGGGGTGACGGTGTTCGTCACCATCCGCACCAGCAAGCACAGCGGCGAATGGCTGAAGGAGTTCGCGGCGGCGGTCCGCGACATGCCCGAGGTGATGGAGTTCTACCGGATGAGCGGCGCGGTCGATTACCAGCTCCGCGTCGTCGTCCCCGACATCGACGCCTACGACCGCTTCTACCGGCGCCTGATCGACCGCATCGAGCTGTCGGACGTCAGCTCGTCCTTCGCCATGGAGCAGATCAAGTACACCACCGCCCTGCCGCTCGATTACGCCTGAGCGGAGACCCTCGTGTCGAGCACGAGGGTGACAGAGAAGGAAGGTCGCGGGGCTCACCCCTACCCCTCCGCTTGTCATGCTCGCGCTCGACGCGAGCATCCCCACCCGACGCCGTCATTGCGAGGCGCGAAGCGCCGCGGCAATCCAGCAGCGGCCGGTCTGGATTGCTTCGCCGCCGGCTCGCAATGACGCCGCTTTCACGTAGCCCGCTACAACGTGCAGACCATCAGCGCGCGGGCGGGCGTCTCGCCGTCGTTGACGATGCGGTGGCCGCCCTCGGCCGTGGCGTAGCGCAGGGTCTCGCCGGGACCCGCCGTCCGCGTCTCGCCGTTGGCGGTGACGGTCAATCGTCCCTCGGTCACCGTCAGATGCTCCATCGATCCGGCACCGTGGGCGGCTGAGTCGAGCAGCCCGCCCGGTTCGGCCGCGAACTCGTACCACTGCACGCTTTCCACCGTCTCGATGGCGCCGAGGATACGGAGGCAGCAAAGGCCGTCCTCGCTTCGCACCTCGGGCGTCGCATTGGCGCTGACGGCGACGATCCCCGCCGGCTTCTCGACCACGCCGGCGCGGAACAGTGCCTCCGGCGGGTGTTCGAGCGCGGCGCAGATGCGCCAGACGGTGGCGAGCGTCGGGTTGGTCCGGTCGCGCTCGATCTGCGACAGGATCGATTTCGACACCCCCGACTGCCGCGCCAGTTCGTCGAGGCTGAACCCGGCCCGTTTGCGCGCTTCCAGCAGCGACGCACCGATCCGCGGCGACAGCGTCTCGGACGTCTCCTGGGCCGTCATGACTCGGATTCGTTCTTTACAGAGAACATATGTTCGTTATACGGAATATCAGAACTTAATACGGAACATCGTTCGCATAGCCATACGCGAAGGAGAGGCGTCATGCACCGACATTCCGCCGCGAGAGTACAGGAGAGGACCGGCGCACCGGAAGGCGGTCCGGCCGAAAGGGACGAGGACGGCGCGAAGGCACCCGCCCGCGGGCCCGCGCTACAGCTTGCAACCACGGCCTCCGAGCCGGAGGATCGGGAAGACCGATCCGCCTGCGCCGCCCATTGGGCCTATTGAGGAGACCGCACCATGAGCAATCCGACCTACCGCGGCGACATCGACGTGACCGAGGCCTGGCGTCGCCTTGGTGCTGATCCGGCAACCGTCCTGATCGACGTCCGCACGCGCGCCGAATGGCAGTATGTCGGGCTGCCCGATCTCTCGTCGCTCGGTAAGGAAGTCGTACCCGTCGAGTGGAAGCAGTTCCCCGGCGGCACCCTGAACGGCGGGTTCATCGCCGAAGTCTCGGGCCGGGGGCTCGCCACCGACACGCCGATCCTGCTGATCTGCCGGTCGGGGCAGCGCTCGCGTGACGCCGCCATCGCCCTTACCGCCGCCGGGTTCGAGGACTGCACCAATGTCGACGGAGGCTTCGAGGGTAACCTCGACGCCGACGGCCATCGCGGCACCGCAGACGGGTGGAAGGCCTCCGGCCTTCCCTGGCGGCAGAGCTGAGGGGGAACCCATGGCGGACGCGCACTCCTCCGGCTGGCGGCCCCGCACCCGCGCCGTCCGCGGCGGCCTCTGCCGCTCCGAACATGGCGAGACTGCGGAAGCGCTCTATCTGACGTCGGGGTTCGTCTACGAGAGCGCCGAGGAGGCGCGCGCTCGGTTCGCGGGCGAGAGCGAAGGCTTCGTCTATTCGCGCTACGGCAACCCGACCGTCGCGACCTTCGAACAGCGGCTGGCGGCGATCGACGGCATGGAGGCCTGCTTCGCCACGGCGAGCGGGATGTCGGCGGTATTCGCGGCGCTGGCCTGCCAGCTCTCCGCCGGCGACCATCTGGTGGCGGCGCGGGCGATGTTCGGGTCCTGCCACCACATCGTCACCCAGATCCTGCCGCGCTGGGGCATCGAGACGACGCTGGTCGACGGCACCGACCTCGATGCTTGGGCGGCGGCGATCCGGCCGGGCGCGACCAAGGCGGTGTTCTTCGAGACGCCCTCCAACCCGACGCTGGAGCTGATCGACATTGCCGCCGTCGCCGAAATCGCCCACCAAGCCGGTGCGCGCGTCGTCGTCGACAACGTCTTCTCGACCCCGGTCCTGCAGCGGCCGGGCGAATTCGGCGCCGACGTCGTCGTCTATTCGGGGACCAAGCATATCGACGGCCAGGGCCGCTGCCTCGGCGGCGCCGTCCTCTCCTCCGCCCGGTTCCGGAACGAGGTCCTGCAACCCTTCATGCGCCATACCGGGCCGGCCTTGAGCCCGTTCAACGCCTGGGTGCTGCTGAAGGGGCTGGAGACGCTCGACCTCCGCGTCGAAGCCCAATGCCGGTCGGCGGCGCGGCTGGCGGCGTTCCTGGAAACCCGCCGTGAGGTCGCGCGGGCGATCTATCCCGGCCTCGCCAGCTACCCGCAGCGGGCGCTGGCCGAGACGCAGATGACGGCCGGCGGCACCATCCTCGCCTTCGAGCTCGCGGGCGGCGGCGAGGCCGCGTTCGCAACCCTGAACGGCCTTCGCTGCATCGATATCTCCAACAATCTCGGCGATGCGAAGAGCCTGATCACCCACCCCGCCACAACCACCCACCGCGCCATCGCACCCGAGGAACGGGCCCGCATCGGCGTGAGCGACGGGCTGGTGCGCCTGTCGGTGGGCCTGGAGGACGTCGAGGACCTGGAAGCGGACCTCGCGCAGGCACTGGAGGGGATGGCTCAGGACTGCGCGGCCTGAGCGGAAGATAGGCCCTCCGGACAAGCCGGAGGGCGACGAAAAAACTGGAAATGACCGTCGTCCTCCGGCTCGTCCGGAGGACCCATAGTCGGACGCTATTCGGCCGGCACCGCCACCGGTGACGGCGCCACCTCACGGCGCGTGCCGGGAAGCATCAGGCCAGCGATTGCCACGGCCGCGGCGATGATCGCCAGCGACAGGAACAGCCAAGTGAAGTCGCCGGTCCCGTCGCGGATGAAGGCCACGATCGGCACGGCAAGGCTGCTGGCGCCCAGCGAGACGACGAACTTCGCCCCAAAGGCGGTCGCCTTCCACTTGGCGGGCGAGTAGCGGGCGACGAGCAGGTTCTCGGTCGCCTGCATGCCCATGTTCATCGACACCATGATCGCCGCCACCGCCACCAGCGGCAGGCCGGTCATGTTCGCGGCGAACAGGATCACCGGTGCCTGAATCAGATAAGAGATCACGTAGATGCGCTTCAGCGGGAACTTGTCGGCCAGCCAGCCGCCGACGATCTGCATCGCCGCACCGACCGCGTAGACCACGCTGAACAGGGCGCCTGCGTTGAACGCCTCGCTGCTGCCCAGCCAGCCGGCAGCGCGCTCCGAAAACACCTTGGGCAGGGCGACCGAGGTCATGTTGTAGACGAGGCCGGTGCCGAGGATGGCGATCATCAACACGATCATCCCGCGCATGGCTTCGCTCCGCGAAACCGCCTCCTCAACATAAGGCTTCGTCTCCTCCACCGCCGCGCGCGGCCGGCGGGCGAGAAAGACGTAGAGCACACCGGTCGCCGCGAAGATCGCGCCGGGAATGAAAAAGGCCCAGCGCCAGCCCAGCCCGTCGGTCAGGGCGCCGGCGACGAAACCCGCTGCGGCCATGCCGACACCGCCATAGACGCCATTGATGCCGAGCGCGCGCCCGCGATTGGCCGCCGTCCGGACCAGAAGCGAGATTCCGACCGGGTGGTAGATCGATGCGAACAGGCCGATGGCGCCCAGTCCGACAGCGACCATCAGCGGCGAATCGGCCATGCCGGTGAGCAGGCAGCCAGCGCCGAGGCCGAAGAAGAAGATCGCCATCATGCCGGTCGAGCTCCAGCGGTCGGCAAGCCAACCCGCGGGCAGGGCACCGGCGCCGACCATGATGAAGCCCGGCACCGACAATGCCATCAGCTCGCCATAGCTCAGCGAGAACTCGTGCTCCAGCGCGAGAACCACCGTCGGATAGAGCAGCAGGACGAGATGCGTGTAGAGGTGCCCAAAATTGGAAAACAGCACCATGCCGCGCATCGGCGTTCCCTGACCCATCGTCCCGAATCCTTATCCTGGTCTTGCGGACTTACGGGCGCAACTTATTCCTGTCGGCGACGCGCGTGAAGCTCGTCTTGCGAGCAGCAGCTCTCCACTGAACGCAACGGCTGCGTCTCAGGGGCTTGCTTCGCCGTGCAGCGACTGGAACAGCTTCCCCTTCTCGGTCACCAGAACGATCACCAGGGCGACGGCGCTGAGAATCGCGTAGCCGCCGGTGAGCGGCAGGACCGTGCCGTCATACTGCTGCCCGATCACCCAGCCGAACAACGCCGCTCCGCCCGTGGTGAGACAGCCGACGAAGGACGAGGCCGTGCCGGCGATCCGCTGCAAGGGCTCCATCGCCATGGCGTTGAAGTTCGGCATGATGAAGCCGAAGCAGAACAGGTCGAGCGCCAGCAGGCCGCAGAACACGACCAGCGGCGGCGGTCCCGGCATCGACACGGCGATGACGACGTGGATCACCGCGACAGCGAAGAAGCCAACCAGCGCCGCGTGCGACAGCCGCCGCATGCCGACCCTTTCGACCAGCCGCCCGTTGGTCATCGCCGCCAGGGCCAGGGCGATCGTGATGATGCCGAACACCAGCGGGAAGTAGCTGCCGAGGCCGTAGAGGCTGCCCAGGATCTGCTGGGCGCTGTTGATGTAGCCCATCAGGCAGCCGAACACGAAGCCGGTGGCGAGCGTGTAGCCCAGCGTCTGCCGGGTCCCCACGGTGGTCGCGAAGGCCTTGACCAGCCAAGCGAGCGACAGCGGCTCGCGGTCCTCGGACGCGCGGGTCTCCGGCAGGCGGAGCTGGGTGAACAGCATCAGCAGCAGCGATACCGTGAGCAGGAACAGGAAGATCCACTGCCACTGCCCGAACAGCAGCAGGCCCTCACCGATGCTGGGCGCGATGACCGGCACCATGATGAAGATCATCATCACGAACGACATCACCCGCGCCATGCGGCGCCCGCCGAACATGTCGCGCACCATCGCGATGGCGATCACCCGCGGCGCCGCACAGCCCACCCCCTGGACGGCACGCGCTATCAGCAGCGATTCGAAGTCCGGGGCGAGGAACGTGACCACCGACCCCAGCGCGTAGACGATCAGCCCCACCAGGAGGACGGGCTTGCGGCCGTACCGATCCGACAGCGGACCGTAAAGGATCTGTCCGCCGGCGAAGCCGAGCACGTACCAGGTGATGACGAGCTGGACCGCGTTGGCGTCATTGAGGCCGAAATAGTCCCGCATCGCCGGAAAGGCCGGCAGCATGATGTCGATCGACAACGCCGTCATCGTCATCATCATGGCGATGATGACGATGAATTCGCCCATGGCGGGACGGCGTTCGGCGATCGCGACTTCTGCGTGGACGGCTGACATGGCTTCCGGTCGGTTCAGGAACGACGAATCGGCCCTGTCTGCGGAGGGAATCCCCGCCGCCGCATGGCCGATCGCCGATCGCGCTTGGTTGACGAAGGACTATTTAGGTGCAGTGCAGCGACGGGACCAGCCACCAGTTTCCACAGGGCGGGGTCGCCTTAGGGACATGGCGGACGAGGGAGCCTTCTTTCCCACCGGCCGAACCCCCGATAGCCTTTCCGAAACGGGTGACCCGAGGTTAGGCTCTCGAACGACATGACCCGCCAGCCGAGCACTCCACCAACCTTGCCGCGTTCCCTCCGTCTTTTCGCGCCTCTGCTGCTCACCCTTGCCCTCACCGGATGCTTCGAGAGCAAGGAGGAGCGCGCGCTCGGCGCCTATCGCGACCGTGATTACGAAACCGCGATCGCATTGGCCAGGGAACTCGCGGAAGACGGGAGCGCCCGTGGCTACGAGCTTCTGGCGCTGGCCTCCGCCCAGGGCATCGGCGGCGAGCGGGACTATACGGCGGCGATGCGCTGGATCGACAAGGCGGTTGCCGCCGACCCCGGTTTCGAGACCGCGCGCACCCGCCTGCGGGCGCAGATCACCGCCGATGCGGAAACCGCGCGCAAAGCGTTCGACAAGGGGGACTTCGACCGCGCCGCGAAACTGGCCGAACCACTGGCCGCCTATGGCAGCCCGGCCGGGCGCGATCTCCTGGACCGGCTCTACGCCGGGCATTTCGTCGCCCTGCCGGGATCGGAGATGAGCTGGCGGCAATTCTGGAACGAATGCAGCGGCACCGTCCGCCGCGAAACCGAAGGTGCAGACGCGGCCGCTTTCGAAGATTCCTGCGCCGGGCGCAAGGTGGTGTGGGAAGGCTTTCTCGTCGCCAAACGCGGCCCGACCGCCTTCATCCAGATGAACCCCGGCCGTGGCCGGGTCCGCCAGGACCTCGCCCTCACTTTGGCCGAGGAGCCCGACCCGGCGCTCGCCGAACCCGGGGCGAAGGTCCGCTTCTCAGGGATCGTCGAAGGCCGCGGCGACCAGAGCCGGCCCGACCGTCTTGCCCACGGCCGCATCGTGGACCGCGCCCGCCTGTCGCGGCTGGAAATCGCCCGCGAGGACCTGAACCGCCGGAAGAAGGTCGACGCGATCTGCGTCAAGCTGGTCGAGGACTATTTCGAGGCCAATTACGGCCCGCCATGGATCGAGGCGATGTTCCCCGACCGGCTGAAGAACGGTGAGGAGATCCGATACCGCGCCACCATCGATACGGATACCGGCGCTGATGTCTATACCCAGCAGGCCGATGGTTCATGGGAGGGACAAATCGGCGGCCGCGCCGCGATCCACGCCTATGTGCTCGAAAAGACCTATGTCGAGCACTTCACCGCCGACTGCCGGGTCGCCGCCGGTTTCGAGAAGATGGCGGCACGCAAGGACATGGGCGAGATCCTCGCCTTCAACGCCCAGGGCGGCGAGACGGTGACCTGGGGCGCAGAGGAGCGCTTCGGCGGCCAGGCCGAGGTCGAGGTCGAGGAGCACAAACGTGGCGATTAAACACAGGGTGGGGAGGGGGCCTCCCCCCCATTCCGTCATGCCCGCGCAGGCGGGCATCCATGCCACGCGGCACGGCCTGTCAGGGATTGGCCTTCGCTCGACGCTCTGGGTTCCCGCCTTCGCGGGAACGACGAGTTCCGCTGGCGTTCGCGATCACATCGCGGCCGGGGCCGTCCGCTGATGGCCTACGCCTCGCTCCGCGATTTCATCGCTCGGTTGGAAGAAACCGGCCGTCTGGTCCGCGTCGCCGAGCCGGTATCGCCGGTGCTGGAGATGACCGAAATCCAGACCCGCCTTCTGGCCGAGGGCGGACCGGCGGTGCTGTTCGAGAACGTCGTCCGCTCCGACGGCGGGCGCTATCCGATGCCGGTGCTGGTCAACCTGTTCGGCACCGTCGAGCGCGTCGCCTGGGGGATGGACCGGGAACCCGACCAGCTTCGCGAGGTGGGCGAGACGCTCGCCTTACTGAAACAGCCCGAGCCGCCCGGCGGCTGGCGCGAGGCGATGGGAATGCTGCCGCTCGCCAGGACGGTGATGGCGATGAAGCCCAGAACCGTCGGCCGTGCGCCCTGTCAGGAGGTCGTGTTGACCGGCGAAGACATCGACCTCGCCGACCTGCCGATCCAGACCTGCTGGCCGGGGGAGCCGGCGCCGCTGATCACCTGGCCGCTGGTGGTGACCAAGGGGCCGGGAAACCGCCGCGAAGATGCCTTCAACTTGGGCATCTACCGCATGCAGGTCACAGGGCGGAACACCACCCTGATGCGCTGGCTGAAGCACCGGGGCGGGGCGCAGCATCACGGCCGCTGGAAGGCCGAGAAGCGCGAACCGCTGCCGGCCGCGGCGGTGATCGGCGCCGATCCCGGCACCATCATCGCCGCCGTGACGCCGGTTCCCGACACCCTGTCCGAATACCAGTTCGCGGGGCTCCTGCGCGGCGAGAAGGTCGAGCTGGTCGACTGCAAGACGGTGCCGCTGAAGGTCCCGGCCGAGGCCGAGATCGTGCTCGAAGGCCATGTCTCCTTGGACGACTACGGCGACGAGGGGCCTTACGGCGATCACACCGGCTACTACAATTCGGTCGAGCCCTTCCCGGTCTTCACCGTCACCGCGATCACCCGTCGGCGCGATCCGATCTATCTCTCGACCTTCACCGGCCGCCCGCCCGACGAGCCCTCGGTGCTGGGCGAGGCGCTGAACGAGGTGTTCGTGCCGCTTCTCCAGCAGCAGTTCCCGGAGATCGTCGACTTCTGGCTGCCGCCCGAGGGCTGCTCCTACCGCATCGCCGTGGTGTCGATGAAGAAGGCCTATCCCGGCCACGCCAAGCGCGTGATGATGGCGGTCTGGTCCTTCCTCCGCCAGTTCATGTACACGAAGATCGTCATCGTCGTGGACGACGACATCGACGCCCGCGACTGGAAGGACGTGATGTGGGCGATCTCGACCCGCATGGACCCGGTCCGCGACGTGACCCAGGTCGAGAGCACTCCGATCGACTATCTCGACTTCGCCTCGCCCGAATCGGGTTTGGGCGGCAAGATCGGCCTCGACGCCACCAACAAATGGCCGCCCGAGACCAAACGCGAATGGGGCCGCAAGATCCGCATGGACGACACCGTCGTCGAGGAGGTCACGCGGAAATGGGCCGCCTACGGCCTGCCCGGATCGGGCAAGCCGATCTGGAAGTGACCGCCCCAC
>MDTD01102978.1_pt1 | contig 11045 bp, 10 predicted proteins | sample 811221 | NCBI WGS metagenome assembly MDTD01 (sample SAMN05326646, study PRJNA326480) | marine metagenome | isolation source: seawater | place: Pacific Ocean: South West | collected 2011
GGCAGGAGGAGAACCTTTTTTTGCAAAAGCATCAATAAAAATCCCTTGTGAGATATTATTGCTAATTGCCCAATTTAGGATTGCGTCCCTCATTGAAAACGCCAACTCTCCTCCAACCTTAAACTCTGAAGAAATTAGTACGACTTTGTCACATTTTTCTACTTTACAAATAGGAGTTCCAGAATAAATTCTCACCGGAGGCATTGGTCGTCCATCCTGTACTAAAGATATAGCTGGGATTCTATTGTCACTAATTGCCCCATTAAAATTTAAATTTAAATGTTCTAGTAAATATTGGCCAACAATGCTACTAACCATTCCAACGCTTGGAAAACAGCATATTAAGAATGCATTCTCAACATCAGCCGAATCTGAAATATTAATTTTCGTGTCTTCTCCCATGCATCCCTTAGTACTAATCCCTCCAAAATGCTTTGGAAGGAGAACCTCTCATATTACTATATTGGGAGGGCGATTGCTGCATGGGTAGAACCGACACAGGAACAAAATATCGGAAAAGAGGCCATATTTTATCGCCCTCTGCATGGAATAGATTCGAAACATGTCCTAGGCAATTTTGGTTATCGAAACAGAGATTACCTAGAAAAACAAGTATGGCTGCGGCCATAGGAACCATAGTTCATGCATCCATAGAGGACATTATTGCTGAAAACTTAAGTGGGAGAAACCCACAAGAATCAGGTTGGATGCCAGGTTTAGCTAATCAAGTCCTAAAAAATAGATGGGAAGAGGAAAAAGAGATATTTTTTAATACACCAAGAAGACCTGATTGGAAGGATTCCGAATGGGAAAACGCGAGAAAACAACAAATGGGTGGTATTGAATTACTGCTAACTAAAGTAGGCGCCTCAGGATTGGAACTAGATGCAATTACCGTGAAACTTTGGAGACAAGTACAGCGCATAGTACTTTCATGTGAAGGAGAGTTAAGATCTACTGACGGGAAATTAATGGGTAGATTAGATCTTTTACTCGCAAAATTTGATGAAAGGGGGAATATTATAGGATGGGTGGTTGCGGATTTGAAAACTGGAAAAGTACCCACAGGTGCTTTAAAACCAACGGTTAGTCGACAATTAAGATTCTATCGAGATCTTCTAGCTGAAAATAATAAGATTCATCCTGAAATTACAGCAGAGGGATGGTATACACGAGGCCCGATGGTTGTAGAATCTAAGGGGCCTTCAGTTTTGGAAGATGCCTATAACGCATGGGAAATGTCTCAACCAAATGATATCCCATTTGATGCAAACCCAAGTAACGAAGCTTGCGGCTTTTGCGATTACAAAGCTTGGTGTCCTCATTGGTGGAATTATAAGCACTCCTCAAAATTACCTAGCAAAAATATATTTATTGACGCAGTTGTATTATTGGAAAGATTTGATATTGACAGAGGAGCAGCCCTAATAGAGTTATGTACCCCTAAGGATGAGAGTGGGGGAATACTTCCTAGTGGGAGGAAATTCGGAGCAATTTTTGAGGGTCCAGCTTTAGAATCACTGAAGAAAGTCGTAAAAAACGGATGGAAGGGGGCGCTCTTCTTAGGTTCGGTTAAAGCAGACAAAAACTTATGGAGAATTGGAAATTGGTGCGACGTTTTACCTTGGAAACCTATACCAGATTCAGGTTAATTTATTCAATTGTTATTAATTATCATTTTAATTTCCATAAGTAATTCCTCGCTCATTTGCTTGTCATTACTTATTATCCAGTGCAAATAATTTTCATCAATAGATTTTATTTCTTGGATAGTTTTGCCTCTATGCCTTCCAAATGCGAGGATAATGTTACCTCCAGACCTTCTTAACCTACCACTTGAATCAATTATTGGTAAATCATCAATGCTAGGCCCTAATTCTAGTTCTGATGATTCCGAATGCGCTAGACTTGAAACTTGTAATTCTTCGATTGAATTTCTAAATAGCATGGGATTTTCTTCCATAATTTTCCATAATAGTAGTAACGTAGCAGATGCATCACTTAACGCATCATGAGCGTTATTCAATGAAATACCGTATCTTTCACACAATACCCCTAATTTATGTGGTCTTGGTAATTTTAATTTTCTGGCAATTTCAAGAGTATCTATAATGGTCTTAGGTTTTGGTATTTTTTTGCCACATCTTATGAATTCATTTTCTAGAATGGGCCAGTCAAATCTTTTTATATTGTGTCCGACTATAACTCCCTCGCTCATTATGCTTGAAATTATTTCAATATGAGATTTAAAACTTGGTAAGTTTACTACGTCTGAATTTTCAATTCCATGTACCAAAGTTGAGGATTTTGGAATTGAAATCAATGGGTTAACCAGGGAGTCGTTTTTAATTTCAGTTCCATCGTAATCTGAACCTATGATGGCGTATTGTACAATTTTTGATTGTCGGATTGAAATTCCTGTGGTTTCAATATCAAAACCCACAATTTTTTGATTTAGGAATATGTCTTCCGCCATGATTTTGCTTGATGTAGAATGTTTTTGAATATTACACAAGAATCAAAAATGATTTACTTTACACATAATACTGTGCGATGGTTAAAAAAATTTAAGAATTTATGGAGTATTCAAGAATCACACGAATCTTCACCTGCAGAAATCGAAGAAGGAATTAAAAAATCTTTGGAACAGGAATACCTAGAAAAAAAAGAATCCCAACTTAATGAATTATTTTCTGTTTTTAAAGATGAGGAAACAACTTTTGAAGAGCGCACTATTGAAAACCCAAAAGAATATGATGCGGGGGACGTTCAATTAGACGAATTATTTGATAAAAGCGACTTAGAGTCTCATTATGAATTAAATGTTGTAGAAGCAAAATTGGATGGATCTGACGATCATCTAATAGATGTGGAGAAAATTGAGCCATAGATTAATCCAATCTAAATGAGAATATTATGATGCAAATAATACTCAGCGTTGAAATATAATAAGATTAGCAAATGGTGATGGGGAGGGTGATTATGACCTTTGGAAAAAATAAGAGGATGGCACTGATACTCGTTCTTTTGATTTTTAGCGCTTTTTTCTTCGCAGGGTGTACTACGTTGAGTGTTACAAAACCACGTGCAACGCTCACGGCATATCCCAATGAAATTACTTCTGGAGAAGCAGTAAATTTAGATGCCAGAGAATCATTAACTTCTGAAGGAGTTATAACGAAATTTGTATGGGATTTCGGAGATGGGAATAGTTCAGAAACATTAGTAGGTTTTACGAGTCATACTTTTAGAAACCCTGGTAAATACTCAATTAAAGTGACTGTAACTAATAGTGAAGGAGGAACAGATAGTGCGACTACAGATATATTTGTTAATGGCGTCCCAGTCGTAATTTTAGAGATGCCCCAATTAGTTAAGTCTGGGGAATCGGTAGTTATTGATGCCTCAAATTCTTATGATCCTGAAGGAGGCATCATTCAATATGAGTGGGATACTAATCTCTCTAAAGATACCGATAAGAATGGTAATCCTGTAGACGACGTTGATTTTACAGAGGAATCTATTACAATCTCTACTTCGAGGAGTGGCATAATTTCCGGGAGAGTAAAAATTACTGATGATGTAGGAGCTTCGGTTACTAAAGACTGGGAAATTGATGTTAACACACGTAACTATGAAGTGAGATGGGTAAAAAAAGTAAGAGAATATGATTGGAATGGAAACTTGAAAACTGGAGAAGAATGGAATGTGTCGCATATCCCTTCTACTCAAGGAATTTTATATTCTATTGATGCGACTTTATCATTAATACAAGATGGCAATCCGTTAGGAGATGAGAATTTCACACTTTCTTTAGAAGTTCCTAGTAGTGGTTGGGTTGCTGATGCCGAAAGTAGTAGAAGTACTCCAGAACAAAACGCAAAGGCCGAAATATCCAGATATCAACTTAATTCAATTCCTAATGGAACTCAGATGTATTCTTCTGATTCCAAGGAACTTTTGCTAGAGAATTTATTTGATACTAGTTCTCAATTTGGAGAAGGAAATTGGATGTGGGAAGTACACTCGAGAGGGCTGGATAGTGGATTACCTTTCGACTTCCCAGATGGAATTGATCCAGGTAATTCTTGGGAATTAAAAGTAACTTTCGAGGTTTATGAGCCAGTAATAGTTGAACTAGCATACTAGGCATTATGCAAAAATAATCGGAATGGTAGTTTTCCAGCTTGACATTGGTAATTTCTTTCCTTTGCCTAAAGCCAAAATAGGGTTAATTTTGGTTAGATTTCCATGGATGCCTGCAACCTCAAATTTAACTTTCATAACTAACGCACGGTCCCTTTCAGCGATTTGATACATTTCTTCACTCAAATCTGACCGTGCAAGTTCAATCCCATTCTTGGCACTAATAATAATCAAATCGGTGCCTTCTATTTTGGCTCTGGGACTGAAATCGAAATCTTCCGTATTCATCATTTTAACTAATGAATCCACAATTAATCTATCTTTAATTTGAATTTTATTAATTTGTAGGCTTTCCACCATGATAATCGGAAATGCTTCTCATTTGAATCATTTTCTATTTTTTGGTAGTGAATATCAAACCAAATGTCGTCATCGGCCAACCATGTCCAAGTACGTTGCTGCGGCTTACTTTGATCTTGATGGAACATTATTAGATGCTTCCAGTGAGAAAACATTGACGGCAGAACTTGCTAAAAAACGACCTTGGAGAATACCCTTTGGAGTAGTAATGTGGTCACTTGGTTCCATAGGAAATTTATTGAGGGGCCGTTCGATATATGACGCTACAAGAAATAGAGGACATTTTTCTCTATCTTCATGGGAGACTTTAGAATCAATATCCCAAAATATCACTAAATCAAAATTATTATACAAAGTGTCAGATGAAGCAAAACAGTGTTTAGAATGGCATCGAACTCAAGGCCATAGACTAATTTTAGTCACTGCTACAATCGGACCGATGGCAGACGCAATTGGTAAAGAATTGGGAATGGATAAGATATATGCATGTGGGCCTGAAAATAGGACTGGGATTCTATCAGGTTCAGAAAGAGGATGGCTTGTACCACGCAGAAAAGGGAAAGTCCCAGTTGTACTAAATGACGCTGAAATCAATGGTCATGATCTTTCAAAATGTTATGGTTACGGTAATACAATGGCCGATTCATGGTTTATGGGAATTACAGGTAACCCCGTAGCAATAAACCCCGAAAGAAAACTCAGAAAGCACTCAATCAAACATGGTTGGGAAATTAGATATTGGAAAATCTAGATTTATTACGTCGTCATTAAATCATCCTTCTACAACGGCTATCTAATTGGACCATTGGGGTAGCTTGGATATCCTTTGACCCTGCGGAGGTCGAGACCCGTGTTCAAATCGCGGATGGTCCGCTTTCGATAATATGATAAAAAAATTATATGCATAATACATCAATTTTAATTGATTATGCATAAAACCTAAAATAACATCTATTTTTCAAAAGATTAATCAATATTGTAATTTTAACTTAATGAATATTAAAATATAAAAGTAACAGTAATGAAGGCCCAACATGCCATTAATGTTCACACGTAGAATTGACTTTCCAATGGTTGATTTGGCAGGAATTATGTACTACCCAAACTATTGGGATTTAGCTCATCGTTTTTTTGAATTATCTTGGGAAAAGATTTGTGGGATAAATTATCCCAAGATAATTCATGATTTAAGATTAGGATTTCCAGCAGTCAGAAATCAATGTGAGTTTTTATCACCTCTTAGATATGGAGATACTGTTAAATGTAAAATTTGGATATCCAATGTCGGAAATAAAAGTTGTACCTGGAAATACGAATTCACGAATCAAGATAATCAAGTAGTATGGAAAGCATCAGTGGTTATTGTATGTGTTAATCTAGACACGTTTGAGTCCATCGTAATACCTGATTTCCTTGCTCAATCTCTTAAAGCTAGCAGTACGATTAATGACTAATGACACTTCAGAATAGTATGGACGATAGTGAAATTGGTACGTTAATCCTATCAAGTAAGAATTTAGACTCGTCTGTAAACATGCCAGAAATACCGATTAAACCTAATAGGGGTATACCTAAAACAATTGGCATTTTTCTTATTTTAGGAGGCTTGATCGTTTCAGTTGCAGGCCTTTCACAACTAAGTGCTCAATATCTTGAAATAAATTATGAGGATCAAATTGCAGCATATGAATTGCTGGGAATAGATATTTCTTTAGAGGAATTAGAAAAATTAGAATTAAAATACAAACAAGAAAATTATTATTTAATTTCTGGAATCTTACTATTATTGCCAGGTATAATTTTGATTATTGGGGGAATTCAGTTATTTTTGTGCAAGAAATATGGAGTTTACACTTCACTGATTGGAGGAATTACCCTTTTCATACTTAATCTATATGTAAACTGGTGGGGTTCTTCAATTGATACAGAAATTGGAATTAGTATAGAATCGCAATGGGATACTGTTGAATCGGCGATGTGTACAGTCTGTAATCTATTTTGCATAACATTGCCTTTGATACCATTAATTATCCCAACCGGAAAAGCTGCCATAGAACCAACAATGTTAACTACTAAAAAAAGAAATGATGATGATGAGTAGGCTACTTCTTTTTTGGCCATTTTTTACTAAGAACTTTCCTTAGATCTTCATTCATTTTTGCATCCCACCAATTTGAATTGTTCCAAATTGAATATCTACCACGTATACCTCTTAAGTCAGCACGGTCTAAACGACAACCATTAAAATTTGAGAGATTCATTTTAGCTTTTTGAAAAACAGCATCTCTTAAGTCGGCGCCTTGGAAATTGGCTTTCATCAAGTTAGCGTGTTTAAACGAAGCTTTTCTTAAGTCAGCTCCAGATAAATCTGCCCCTTCAAAGTTTGCATTATCGAAGACCCCTCTTTTTAGATTGGCCCCAGATAAATCCACTTCTTTGAAATCTCCACCTATTTGGGATGTAAATGACAAATCTTTTTTAGAGCTATCAACCTTCATAATACCCACTATTTTTTAGAAAGATTATCTAGATGAACTCTACCTTCAAGAGTTAAATTTGCATATCTATTTTTATCTGATTCTTTTGGAATGGATAAGTACCCTTTCTCCACCAATCTGTTAAAGTATAGAGATAAATTTTTAGGAGGCTCAAGTTTAGAATCTTCAAACAGATTTAATATCACTCTAGGGGGAATATCTTCTAATGACTCAACATCTTTAAGATAATGTATAGCAGCTAATACTTGATCTGGTTTTTTACTAATATTGCAGTTATCAATTAGTTGTTTGAACGCATTACCTCTGCTCGGAATTCCAGAAAGTTTTGCGGCTTTGATTGCTGCAGCAATAGCCGAATCTCTTTTAGAACGAATTTTACTTAGAGCGATAGACCATTCTTCTCCGTCCATAATTTTGATTAAATGTGAGTCTACATCTTGTTGTTCACCAGATATATCTATTTCAATGTCTCCGACATGAATGTAAATACGTGAATTATGACTTTTACTTGTTGCCATCGATTATAGTAAGTAATCAAGTATTATTAACTCTTGTATCTTCATTTTGTTAACATTTATATTTAAAAAATATATAATACATTGATTGTTTACTTTTTATTTGATAGTTTTCCAATATATTTTATCATAATTGAAAGAAACCAACAAGAATGATGAGGACGTCGGATATATGATGACGAGTACCAATCCCCTGTCTGACAAAACAAAAAACAAGCGAAAAGCATTGCTTCTGATTTCTATTATGATATTGGGGCAATCATTACTTTTCATCCCCCCTGCTGGTGCTGATTCTCAAACAAGCCAATCTAGTCAAATAACTACATTCTACAATAATGATGAATCTGTTACAGTTCAGTTTGACTCGTCTGGAATGCAAATACAACCTACTGATGGAGTGGTAGAAATTCCACAAAATACCACAATTGAACAGTTTGAGTTTAAATTAAGTACTTCACAAACAAACCCAAGTCCAGGTAAATTATCGTTAGATATTAACCAAGATGGGGTGTTCGAGTACTCATTTGATGGAATTGGTTACGGAAATTTGAGTAATCAAACACAATTTTCAGATAATAATTCCCTCATTCATGAAGATTACTCCACATCACAAGTTGGAGTAAATTACGGCCCAGAAATTATTTTACCTAAGAATTTAATACCTCATAATTCTAGTCTTAGCATTGAATTTTCTCCTCTAAACGGTGGGAAATGGATTGAAGAATCAAGTGTTAAATCTATGAAAATATTTGATATTGATAATGATTCATCTGATGAACTATTATTATTTTCGGAAACTTACTGGAACGGCGAACCTTCAATCGGTTGGCTAAATAACAATACTGATAATAACGGTTTTACAAATATTTCATGGGTTGAAACTTGTGATTATGGCGAAGAAATTGAGGTTGGAGATTTCAATGGAGATGGCTATGATGATGTATTAGTCTGGACTTCTTCACTAGGCAGATTTTGTTATCACTTTTGGGATAATTCAATCAGTAATTTTACCTCTCCAACTGAACTCACTGGTGGAACTAGCGGAGAAGAGATATTTGTCAAAGCAGCAGACTTAGAGTCAGATGGAATATTTGAGATAGTTTATGCCGATTCATTAGGAATGTTTGGTTTTTATGAATGGAGGGGGCAAAGCGGTTTTTCAGAAATAGGTAATTGGCGCTTTGAAACAAGAAGTGGTACTGGTACCTTAATTGAAGAAGGAATATCTCAATTTGATGTTGGAAATATTATGTTGGGGATACCAGATGGGACATTGGTGGTAATCTCGGATACAGGTACATTAGAGACACTCAAATGGGATTCATCAACCTCATCATTTGAATACGTCCTACCATCATTTCCTACAGGAAGTTTCGATACAGAATTCATGATGTTAGGTGATGTAAATGGCGATAATTATGATGATATTCTTACCTGGGGTTCGGGTACAGAAGGTAACTTGACAGAATCTGAATTAGGATTGGGGCTATATTCAATTTCACAACAAAACGGCTTTGAAATGCCGATAGGAGCAACTTTTACCGATTACAATACAGATGGTGTTATGGATCTCTTGATTCCTGAAAGCTTAAATCCTGATAATGATGACTTGACTTTAGAAGGTTCATTGCAAGTATTTAGTTTTACGAATGGAATTTTTGTGGATACGTTCATGAGATTAAACCCCAGGACTATGCCTAATTATTCATTATCAGGCGATTTAAATGGGGATTTATCACCCGAACTAATTGTTTTCTGTGGAGAACAATCCTTGGGTATCTTTATTGATTCATGGCATAAAATAAGCTATAACATGGATGGAGATGGAACCAACGAACTTAGTGCCGAAGGTTTTGTTCAGTCTAACTCAGGCCCTAATAGTTCAGGCAAATTGAGAATGTTTGACAGCACGAATATTATATCAGGAGAAATTTCGGAAAATCTTGACGAATTCCCAACATTTTCAGATTCAAATAATAACGAAATGATTGTTTTGTCATCAGAATTAACAATTAAATCCGCAGGTCAAGTGACTTTTTCAAATTTACAAATTACATATGACTGGTGGAATAATCTAGATGATTTATATGATGTTCCTGGAAATAATCTTTCTACAATGGTCAATACTCAATATATGGAGTTTGGTGATCAAAACTTTTTATTGCCTCTATCTTTTTACTCTAGCAGAGCAGGGAATATCACAATTAGTGATTTGAATCTAGTTACATCGCCAGGACATCCAAATTTGCCAGATTTATCACGTCCTACGCTGATTACAACTACAGTCACGGAGGATTCAATAGGTTTATCTTGGAATATTGTATCAACTGAAAATGAGTATTTTGAATCATATAAGTTATTTCGTTCGTCTGTGGTTGACGCTCAATTTCCACAAGATTTTGTTGAAATTTATTCATCTTTAGATTATCTGACAGTATCTTATAATGATCAATCACTTGAGCCGGGAGGACATTATGAATACGTTGTGAAGGTGGCTTTTTCGGTTGTGGGATTAGAAAGTGCACCATCTGTAGCGGTGTCAATAGACCTGCCATCAATTCCGCAGGTAAAAAATGTGATTGCGTCAGATACTCCAAATGATTTAGGAGGGAATATTGATATTAGTTGGGATGAGGTTGATGATAGGTATTCAGGATATTATGAGGTATTTGTTCGACCTGAAAATTTTACAGATACTACACTCTTAGATTCTGTCGTTGTAGTACAGAGTGATGTAACATCATATACTGCTGATTACACTAGTGCTTTAAGAAATCCAAGTGGGGAAATTATCCAAAACGCTTTAGATTTAGTTAATGAACAAGCTTTGTGGGTTGCTGTTGTAGCGACCAATGAATCGGGATCGAATCCATATGTTTCTGCGACAGGACCTATCTATCCACTAAACAATGAAGAGTTAGATACGTTGTTAGAAATTGATTTATCATTTGCTGAGGTATTTGGAGAAGAGATGCGAGCGAATGAATTAATAGTTGGTGGAAATGAACCAACTGTTATTTCACTTACACTAACATCCAACGATGCCGATGATTCGAGTGATAGTGCTGTCAGCGATGCCACCATAATGACAACGTTAACTATCAATCCTGATGGAGAAGAACACAAATTTTACTTTAATTCTACCACTGATGAAAATGGTCAATCAGAAGTTGAATTTTATTGGAGAGATTTAGCTAACGATTCAATCAATGTAAATGGGGGTGTAGTAGAAATTATTGCTGATTTTAATGGACGTGCCGAAACATTAGAAAAAGGAGGCTTATCTCCATCTACTGTAAATCTATGTCAGAATAATGATGCATGTAATTCAGACGATTACGTAGACATTATTGTACCAGCTTATTTTTCATTATTAACGACTGTGACAATGGTGGACGAGTTAGGAGATGCAACATTGGGTGTGTCATTACTAGCAGAACATGAATGGCAACAAGCTGCGCTAATTGGTACAGAAATCACATTTAAGTATTATGATAATGAAACAGGTCTCTTAACGGGTACTCCA
>MDTD01172944.1_pt1 | contig 11045 bp, 10 predicted proteins | sample 811221 | NCBI WGS metagenome assembly MDTD01 (sample SAMN05326646, study PRJNA326480) | marine metagenome | isolation source: seawater | place: Pacific Ocean: South West | collected 2011
CTTATAACGCCAGGGACTGGATTTGATTAAAAAAATACATTGGTAGGAATGATATCTCTGTTGCAGCATGTCGTATAGGTCTTATTCCGTTGTGACGGGTTTACCTCTCGTATTTGGCCCAGCCCAGTGCCTCATATAGCGTTTATCCGCCTCTCCGAGGCGGTTTTTTTTGCGCTATATTCCGGTTACATGAAAACTCGACGTCTTGAATTCTTATCGACGAGCTTGCTCACTCTGCTTCTGTTGTTCATCGGGGTCCAGGTTTCCGCTGAGACGCCGCTACCGTTTGGAGTCCGTGTGCAGGATGTTGAATCCCTTGAAAGGCACCACAGTAATATGGTGCTCGACTCAGGTTTGGCAGCTGCCGCCGATGTTGCTGAACAAACGCTGTTGGAAATGCAAAGGAGGTTAGGTCCCTATCACCCTGAATTGACCCCTGCACTTATAGAGACGGCAAGTCTCGCTCTCGCGATTGGCGACATCGAGACAGCTGAACAGTATCTGGATTTGGCGCTCCACAATGCCCGAGTTAACGACGGCTTGTTTGGCGACCAGCAGCTACCGATTTTACGTGAGTTACTCGATCTGTTTCTCCTGTCGGGCAATCGTAAGGGGTTTGAGGAACGTGCTGCGTATCAATTGCGTTTGCTGGGGGCGGGTCTGCCGCCATTTGAGGCCGGTGAGTTAAGAGCAGCGACTGAATTTTTTGATGTGTCGCTGGATGCTTTTCTTGATACCAGTTGGGACGGCAAAGATCGTGACGTGCTGCGATTTCATGACCGCCTTGAATCTATGACGGAGCAAGTGTGCGCTAACTCGTCCGTGGCTGCAGATTGGTGTCAGCCTCTCACATTCCGGCTAGGCCGTTTCTATTATTTGTTGGAATACAAGCTAGATGTTCTGGTGAACGATCCGCGCTTCGAGCGGGGATTTGCGGACTCCAGCTGGCGGTCGCTTGACACAGAGCCTCGCCTCGAAGCGCTTCAGCGGCGCTTGTTCACGAGAGGTAAGAGGGTATTTGAGCGTTTGCTGTCCCTTGATCCCAGTAATCACGACGCCCTGTCCGCTCTGGCGGACTGGCACTGGTTTTATAAGAAGCGAGACCGGGCGACGACACTTTATCAGCGTGCCTGTGCCTTAGAACCGCAGCGCTTCCAGAAAGCAGGGCCGCTACCGGAATATCCTCGATTGTCATATGAGCTGGCTTTTCGTGAAGCGCCGGTTCTAGTTCAGCTATCGACTACTGTTACTAACAAAGGCAAACCCCGAGATCTTGAGCTGCATGCTGTAGAGTCCACAAAAAAAAACATCCCGGGCAGCTTGAGGCGCGCTTTACGTAACATGGTTTTCCGGCCGGTATTCGCAGATTGTCATAATCCTTTGGAGAGCGTCATGGAAATGGAACTCTTCTACTTGCCCTGATCAGTCGTTGTGGATCACTAACAATGCGCCGGTGGCCTTAATAGTTCCGGATAAGCGGCAGTCCAGTAGCTCTCCACCATGTTTGTTGATAGCCCGCTCAGCCATTTCGTGAAAGGTCGGTCGCTCAGGATCACCGATGACGATGGTGCCGACCCCGGCGTCGATGGCGCGATCAATCATTTTTCCGACGGGCCTTACCAACTCATCCCAGAAGCAGATGTCACCGCCGAATAAAATGTCGGTTTGCTCCAAGTCTTTTTTTCGCACCTTTTCGAAACGCTCTACCCATGGCGTTGTAGTGACCCCGTTAAGCTTAGCCACAGCCTTCAGGTACGGAAATACTGCCGGATCTGCATCCATGGAGGTGACGGCGGAACCCCAATTTTTAGCGCACCAGATACCAGTGATGCCCCAGCCACATCCTGCGTCGAGAACGGTATCGCGTCGCTTTGGGGGATTTTTTTTTAGGTAATCAATAATCAGGCAGCTTGATTTCCATAGCTTGGTGCCGTGAATGCTGGGTTCGTGTCCGGCGCGCTTAACCGCACGGATGACCCGGTGACCAGAGTAAGGCATCGTCACGCCCCTAAAGCGGCGCAATAGCTTGTCGGACGACTCTCTGACGGACTTGGAACTGGTCTGTTTTACTTTGCCAAGGCGATTTTTAGAGGAGGGCATAACTCATAGCGCTTTCAGTAGGAGCGCGAGCTTACCAAACCTTTGCTGATCAGGACATGTGCGAGAATGCTAGCGTTTGGTGACTTCTTCCGCCTGAAGGCCTTTGGGACCCTCTACCAGTTTGAATTCGACTTCTTGCCCTTCGTTCAAGCTGCGGTAGCCGTCACCCTGAATCGCGCGGAAATGAACAAAGATATCGTCCGGTCGATCGACCATCGTGATAAAGCCGAAGCCCTTTGCATTGTTGAACCACTTCACGGTTCCCGTCTGGCGGTCTGACATGCCTCACTCCACCAAATTAGAATTATTATGGAGTATAGGTGTATCAGGGCTTAACGCGGAACGCAACTCCTCGATTTGCGCTAGCTGACGCTGCAGCGTGATCAACGCTGCTTCAGCCTGGGCTAACTTTTCTCTCTCGGCCTCGACCACCGCGGTGGGTGCACGTTCAATGAAAGCCTGATTCGCGAGCTTTCCGGACAGCCTGGCGATTTCTCTCTCATATCGTCCCAGCTCTTTGTTTAAGCGTGAACGTTCGGTGCTGACGTCGATGACGTTTGCCATTGGTACTCTGATTTCTAAATCTCCACACAGCGCCATAAGGCTGGCTGGAATGTCATCACTTGCGTCCAACAATGTTATGCCGCTGACCTTCGCTAGCCGGCCCAGGTAAGACTCATTGCGCTGCAGGCGCTCTCTATCAAGTGACGAGGGGTTGACTACAAAAATCGGCAGTTCATTGCCCGGCGAGATGTTGGATTCGGACCGGATGGTGCGAATACCGACGATGATCTGTTTAAGCCACTCGATTTCCTGTTCCGCCTCGGCATCAGTTTGATTCGGGCAGCGCGCTGGCCAAGGTGCAAGCATTATGCTCTCCGCTTGCACACCGGCAAGCGGCGAAACGGTCTGCCATATTTCCTCTGTTAGGAAAGGCATGAACGGGTGAAGCATTCTGAGCGATTGCTCCAGCACCTCCACCAAGGTTTGCCGCGCGGACAGCTGCTCTGAAAACTCCGCGGCACCATCCCAAAGCACTTGCTTGGAGAGCTCCAAATACCAGTCGCAAAACTCGTTCCAGATAAAGTCGTACAGTGCCTGTGACGCAAGATCGAAACGGTAACTTTCATACGCTTCCTCAATCTTAACCAGCGTTGCTTCCAGTCGGCTTCGTATCCAACGGTCGGCGAGCGAGTGTGAGCTGACTGTGCTCGGCAGGCCATGGTCTTTTGTGTGGCTCAACACATAGCGTGACGCATTCCAGATTTTGTTACAGAAGTTGCGGTAGCCTTCCATTCGACCGATATCGAACTTGATGTCACGCCCTGTCGACGCCAACGAATAGAAGGTGTAACGCAGCGCGTCGGTACCGTAGCCCGGTATGCCGTCTGGGAACTGTTTGCGAGTCATTTTTTCGATCTTTGCGGCCAGCTGGGGCTGCATCAAATGACTGGTGCGCTTGGCAACCAGCGTCTCCAGTCTGACGCCGTCGATGAGATCGATGGGGTCCAAAACATTGCCCTTCGACTTAGACATTTTCTGTCCTTCCCCGTCACGGACCAGTCCGTGCACGTACACGGTATGGAAAGGCACCTCGTCCATGAAATGCAGCGACATCATGATCATGCGCGCTACCCAAAAGAAGATAATGTCGAAGCCAGTCACGAGGACCGATGCAGGGTGAAAATTGGTTAAGTCGTCATCAACCTCTGGCCAGCCCAGCGTGGAGAAGGTCCACAAAGCCGACGAGAACCACGTATCCAGAACATCATCGTCCTGACGCAGTGGAATCGCCTCCCCCAGGTCATGGTCGACGCGCACCTGCTCTTCGGAGGTCCCAACATACACATTCCCACCATCATCGTACCAAGCGGGTATCCGGTGACCCCACCAAAGCTGACGGCTGATACACCAGTCCTCAATGTCACGCATCCAAGCGAAGTAGGTGTTCTCCCACTGTTTAGGAACAAAGCGAATTGCGCCGTCTTCCACTGCAGTGATCGCGGGGCCTGCCAATTTTTTCGCGTCGACATACCATTGCTGTGTCAGCCACGGCTCAATAACGACGCCGGAGCGATCCCCCCTGGGAACTTTTAGGATGTGTGGCTCGATCTTATCCAGTAGCTCGAGTGACTCCAGCGTTGCAACAACCTGTCTGCGCGCTTCAAAACGATCAAGTCCCCTAAAGCGCTCGGGTGCCTCGTCGTTGATGCGCGCTTCTGCTGTCATGATGTTTATTATTGGCAGGTTATGCCGCTCACCTATCTCATAATCATTGAAATCATGCGCGGGGGTAATCTTGACGCAGCCTGAGCCGAACTCGGGATCGACGTAATCATCGCCAATGATCGGGATGGGACGGTCAGCTAATGGTAGATCGATGGTCTGGCCGATCAGATGTTGGTATCGCACATCGTCGGGGTGCACTGCGACTGCGGTATCGCCAAGCATCGTCTCTGGTCGGGTGGTTGCCACTACCAAATATCCCCCTCCGTCACTCAATGGGTAGCGCAAATGCCACAGGGAGCCTGCCTCTTCTTCCTGAATCACCTCTAAATCGGATATCGCTGTCAGAAACTGCGGATCCCAATTGACTAGTCGGTGGCCTCTGTATATGAGACCCTGTTCATAGAGGGAAATGAAGACTTGCTGGACAGCTTTTGAGAGCCCCGGATCCATAGTGAATCGCTCGCGTCCCCAGTCTGGGGAGGTGCCAAGCCGCCTCAACTGTTGCGTAATGGCGCCACCTGATTGCTTTTTCCAGTCCCAGATCCGCTCAACAAAAGTCTCGCGGCCCAGCGCCTCGCGGTTAGTTCCCTCGGCTTCAAGTTGGCGCTCGACTACCATTTGAGTGGCGATGCCCGCGTGATCGGTGCCCACCTGCCAGAGCGTGTTATGTCCACGCATCCGGTGGTAGCGAATGAGTGCATCTATAATGGCTTGCTGGAAACCATGCCCCATATGTAGTGTCCCGGTTACATTGGGTGGGGGGATGGGGATACAGTAGGCGGGTCCCTCCCCAGATGGCGCAAAGTAGCCCGCCGATTCCCATTGCTTATACCAACGGGCCTCGATGTGGGCGGGGGAGTAGTTCTTATCCATGGTCACGTTACTAAATGCTTTTATGGGAACCGCAAGCGGTTATAAATCGTGTTTGGCGAGAGGGTAGCCGCGGTCTCTGTAAAATCGCCACGCATCTCGGGACGCTACCAGTTTAGCTTCATCCTGTGGAACGATCTCTGCAAGTCGGCGAAAACGCGAAAAATAACTTGGCACAGTGCCTGTGATATTCAGTAATACGTCGTCGTATTCTAAGCCCGGTTCCGTCCAGCCAATAGCAACCGGCTCCCCATCATGCAAGGTCATAAGTGCGCTGGGCAGAAAACTCTGCTCTTTAAACGTCCACAGGCTGCGCTGAACGTTGACCGCCTCCGTCTCATCCGTCACCTGAATGAAGATCTGATGACCCCTACCTGCGGCTTTTTCCGCAATTCGCCCAATCGCCTGCCCTAAGGACAGACTAGTGTCCTCGGGCATTACGTAAAAATCGATCTTGGTCACAAAACCCCGGCGCGCTCTCTGAGGTATTGAACCAATAAAGGTACAGGTCTGCCTGTGCCGCCTTTGGGGACGCCCCGGAATGCTGTGCCAGCGATATCGAGGTGCGCCCACTTGTATGACTCTGCGAACTGGGACAGGAAGCAGGCGGCGGTGATACTGCCCGCACCGCCCGTGCCGATGTTGGCCAGATCTGCGAACTGACTGTCGAGTTGCTTATGGTACTCGTCCCAGATGGGGAAGCGCCAGCCTCGATCGTGGCTTCTCTCGCCAGCTGCCAGCAGGCTGTCAGCTAATCGATCATCGTTTGAGAAAATGCCGGTGGCCTCTTGACCAAGCGCCACGATAATAGCGCCTGTTAAGGTTGCGATATCAACAACCTCGACAGGAGAAAATCGCTCAACGTACGTCAACGCGTCACACAGCACCAGTCGACCCTCCGCATCGGTGTTGAGGATTTCAATGGTTTTGCCAGACATGCTGGTGAATACATCGCCGGGCTTGGTGGCGCGTCCACTTGGCATATTCTCTGCTGCCGCAATAACACCCACAATGTTGATGGGTAGCTCCATCAGTGCCGCCGCGTGTAACGCACCGAATACAGAGCCGGCGCCGCCCATATCAAACTTCATCTCATCCATCTTGGCGCCGGGTTTGAGGCTGATGCCGCCAGTGTCAAAGGTGATACCCTTGCCCACAAGGCAGTAAGGTCGCTCTCTCGCAGTCGCGCCTCTGTATTTCATAACGATCAGCTGAGATGGTTGCTCCGATCCATTACCCACTGACAGGAGGGAATGCATTCCGAGTTCTGCCATTTTGCGTTCGTCAAGCACTGAGGTGGACAGCCTTTTATGACCTCGGGCGAGACGACGCGCTTCGCCGGCCAAGTACTTGGGTGTGCAGATGTTGCCGGGCAGGTTGACCAGCTCACGAGTGAGGTTAGCGCCCTGACCCGTTGCGACGCCAACCCGCACCGCTGCTTTGGCTTCGCCAAGGCTTAGGGTTCCGCCTGCCGTAAGCGTCACGCGCTTGAGGGTTCGCGGTGGCTTCTTGCATTTATTGAGGGTGTGGCTGTATTGGTAGTGCGCCAAAGTCAGTTGCAAGCCGAGCTGTTCCATCAGCGTGTCGGGGGCAGCAACTTTGGCTGCCAGCGTATGGAGGGTGATGACGGCGTCTGCAGCCAGGCTTGAGACAAGCGCTTTGGCGGTTACTTCGCCGATTTTCTTCGCGGTTGCGGCAGTCATTGCGTGGGGGTCGCCGCATCCGATGAGCAGAACCCGTTGAGCATTTCTTGACCCGGGCAGCCACAGCTGAGAGCCAGCCTTACCGGAAAAGTCACCCAGCTGGATCGATCGCCTGATCGTGCCGCCGAGTTGGGCATCCAGAGCTTTGGCGACCTGATGCAAGGTCTTGCGCTCGGGGAGCAGCAACACGAGTGCTTGAGTCTTTGCTTGCTCTGGCGCACTTACGGTTCGTGCGGTAATACTCAATGAAGCCATATTGGTGTCCGAAAATTCCGTGAATAAGGAAGGGGGGCGCTAGTGTATGATGAGCCGGCGGTGAACGAAATAACCTGTTCTGGCAAAAGCTTCTGATTTCATGCGTATTCTTCGCTACCTGACGAGAGACATCCTGCTTCATGCATTGGCCGTGAGTCTGGTCCTTTTTTTGGTCGTCTTTGCGGGCCGGTTCATTCGTTATCTGGCAGAGGCTGCTGTGGGGTCGCTTACGGGTGATGTGTTATTGCCCATTATGCTGTTCAAGCTACCCGGCTTTTTCGAGATGATCCTGCCGCTCGGCCTCTTCATTGGTATTTTGCTTAGTCTCGGTCGCCTTTACGCCGAAAGCGAGATGGTGGTTTTGAGGGCCTGCGGAATCGGTCCCGGACAGTTGTCCGCCTATGTAATGGTACCGGCGGTGATTGTCATGCTGTTCGTGGCAGCATTGTCGCTTTACGTCGCTCCCGAGGGCTCCGCGCGAGCCCAGGTGCTCCTCGATAACCCGCGCTCTGCGGAAGGTTTGCACCTGCTGAATGAGGGACGGTTCCGGAAACAGCGCCGCGGTGACTACGTTACCTATACAGAACGCATTGATGATGATGGGTTGATGCACAATATTTTTGTATTCGAGCGGCAGTCCTCAGGCTCGGGTGAGGTCTTCACCGCAACATTCGCCGAGTCGGGTGAGATCCTCTTTGAAGAGAGTAGCGGTCGCCGCTATCTGGAGCTCCGCCGGGGTAGTCGCTATCAGGGCGAGCCTGGCGAATTGGCACTCGACGAGATCACCTTCTCAATATACGGCGAAATCATTCCAGAGTCACAGAATAGTTTGCGAAGAACCGGCAAAGTAGATGCGATTTCAACTGAGGTGCTGCGGAACAGCGAGGATCCCCGGATGCAGGGTGCGTTGTGGTGGCGCATCTCGCTCCCACTGATGGTGCCTTCAATCGCGCTCATCGCGTTGGCGCTCAGCCCCACGGACGCTCGTCGTGGCCGATACGCCAGAGTAGGTCCTGCGATGGTCATCCTCCTGCTCTATTTTCTGGGACTGACTCAGGGGCGAGGGGCAATTGAAGACGCCGAGGGCCCTGCACTGATTATCGGGGTCCACGTAGGCTTCGCGTTTCTGGCCCTGGTACTTTTGCAGTGGGAGCGCATTACCAAGCGATGGAAAGCGCGTCACGGTGTCTAAATTCGACTCTTATGTGGGTAAAGCTGTTTTGATTGCAACGTTGGGCGTGCTCATGTTGCTCGTTAGTCTCGATGCGCTCACGTCGGTTGTTGATGAGACTGACGATATGCGTGATGGATATGGGATTACCGAAATTTTGATCTACGTTGGTTACACCATACCGCGCCGCTTCCACGAATTCGTCCCTTTCGCCGCGCTGGTTGGCGCGCTCATTGGGTTGGGTCGATTGGCTGCGACGAGTGAACTGGTGGCCATGCGGGCGGCGGGTGTGCCCATGTTTCGCATGGCTACAATGGCCTTAAAGCCCGCGCTAATTGTTGCCTCAGTCGGCTTTGCGGTGGGTGAATTCGTGGCGCCCCACGCAGAGCAGTTAGCGATGAGTTATCGCGCACTGGCTCAGCGTTCCGAGTCCTCTGTCGCGGGCCGGTTTGGGGCATGGAACCGAGACGGCAATACGTTCGTTCACGTCGATGCGGTACAAAGAGGGGGCGTTGCCTACGGCGTGACTTTGCTGACCTTCGATGCGGAGCGTCGACTTATAGAAACTTTGATGGCAGAGCGGGCGACTCATTCCGGCGACCACTGGGTGCTCGAACAGGTGCAGTCTACGCGCCTTGTGGAGGGCCGAACCGAGGTTGAGATGCTGACGCTTAGGCGATGGGATACGGCCATTACACCTCAGCTGTTGACCTTGGATGTTGTGGCGCCCGAGACGTTACCGCTCACTCAACTGTGGCCCTATGCCCAATACTTGAAGCGACAGGGCATGGTGTTCGTTGACATTGAATTGGCGTTTTGGCGCAAGGTAATGCAGCCTATGGCGACGCTGGGGCTGGTGATGGTGGCGATGTCGTTCATCTTCGGCCCGCTCCGGCAGGGCACGATGGGAGCGCGCATTTTCGTCGGCGTGATTGTGGGTGTGGCGTTTCGAATCAGTCAGGACTTCATTGGCCCTGCGAGCCTGATATTTGGCTACGCACCCCTGCTGGCGGCTTTTGCGCCGATCGCGGTCTGTTGGCTGGGTGGCGTCTGGCTTCTGTGGAGGCGCGCCTAAGTGATCGCTTGTAGTACAACAATGCGACGCTTAGCCGATGCGCATTCTCGTCCTATTGCGACCCGCGCTTCGGCAGTAGAATGAGATGCGTACCCGACCAAGTGTCGTGCCAGTATCGCTTTTGCGGCGAGACGTAGCGCCACAGGTAACCAAGACCGAGGGGCAGCCCGGCCAGTACCGCGCCAAGCACCCTTTGAATGACTTGCCGCCATGTGAGCGGCTCGGTCGAATCCGATACCAGCTGAATTCTCCAGGCCTGCATCCCTAATGTTTGTCCTGCTCGCCGCCAAAAGATGCCGAAAAAACTAATCAGAATCGCTCCCCAGGTCAGCCAATGTAACGGTGCAGGAACTGCGGGCTGGTCTATCGATTGCGTTGGGCCCAGGATGGCCACCCACATTGCAGCTGTGGCCATAAAAAACGGCACCACTAATAACGTGTCGTATAGGATCGCGAATGCGTGACGCCACAAAGGCACTAGTGACGGCTGTATCGGGTTCGGTGACGTGTTGTTCATATGACCGGTGATGTACTGAGGATGACTGCCTGTATTCTGCGTAAAATAGCATGCCGATGCGATGGAGGGCCCACATGACTGTAGAAAATGACATAACGCTCGCCTTGCAGGCCGCTTTCCTTCCTAGCGTGCTGCAAGTCGAAAACGAGAGCCACCGGCACAATGTGCCCCGCAATTCTGAGACTCATTTTAAGGTGACGCTCGTGACAGAATCATTTGTGGGTGCACGGAGCGTGCGCCGGCATCAGTCAGTTTACGCGGTTTTGTCAGAGTTGCTTGCCGGGCCTGTTCATGCGTTGGCTTTGCACACCTACACACCGGATGAGTGGCGGAGTTTGGGGGAGGCGCCAGAGTCTCCGGATTGCCGAGGTGGCGCAGGCAAGTGATGGAAGGCCTTGCCCAAAAAGCCCATGTCGTAGCGGCATTGTACCGGTTTGTTCGTCTTGACGATTATGCCGAGCTAAGGGAGCCCTTGTTGCGGCACTGTGATGAGGCGGGCTTAAAGGGCACGTTGCTTCTGGCTCACGAGGGTATCAACGGCACGATTTCCGGTCGTCGGTCGGGAGTAGATTCCGTCATCGCGTGGTTGCGCTCCGATCCTCGATTTGCTGACTTGGAGTGGAGAGAGTCGTATCACGAGAACGCGCCGTTCCATCGCATGAAAGTGAAACTGAAACGAGAAATCGTGACGATGGGGGTCGACGATGTAGATCCCTCGGCGTGCGTCGGGCGATATGCCAAAGTTGAAAAGTGGAATGAATTGCTTGAGGACCCCGACTGCCTAGTCATCGATACTCGCAACGACTACGAGGTCGCGATCGGGACTTTCGACGGGGCCGTGAATCCGAAGACCGAGAGCTTTCGCGAGTTCCCGGAGTGGGTCAGGCAAAACCTCGACCCCGTAAGGCACCGTAAAGTCGCGATGTTTTGTACCGGAGGTATACGCTGCGAAAAGGCTAGCTCGCTTCTGGTGTCCAAGGGATTTAATGAAGTCTGGCATCTGCAGGGTGGTATCCTTAACTATTTAAAGGAGGTCCCCGAGGCAGTATCCCATTGGCAGGGCGAGTGTTTTGTTTTTGATTCCCGAGTCGCAGTAGATCATAAACTAAGAAAAGGTCGCTACGA
>MDTD01153706.1_pt1 | contig 11044 bp, 8 predicted proteins | sample 811221 | NCBI WGS metagenome assembly MDTD01 (sample SAMN05326646, study PRJNA326480) | marine metagenome | isolation source: seawater | place: Pacific Ocean: South West | collected 2011
GACCCTCTCGGTGTAAACGAGATGCTCTACCAACTGAGCTAACCGCCCAAATTAAATAAAATCGAGATATACAATAAAAATTTTATAAAGTAAAAAAGTATTTAATTTCTAGTGTAATTTATAAAAATAGCAGTATTATTGAATTAATATGATTTTAACATGTAATTCTTGCAATAAAAAATTTGTTGTACCTGATAACGCAATTACAGCGTCAGGAAGAATGGTTCAGTGTGGTTCATGTGGAAATAAATGGAAACAATTTCCTGTTTCTAAAAGTAAAAGAATTAAGTCAGTTTCTTTCTCTCAAAAAACAACTTCAATACCACAACAAATAAATAAGACACCAAAAAAAACTAAAAAGAAAACCGCAAAAAAAACTAGAGAAATTAGTTTGTACTCTCCAGAATATTTAGCTCAAAAACACGGTATCAAAATTACCGAGGCAAAAGATCAAAAAATTATTAATAAAAATAAAAGTGAAAAAGTATCTTTTGGTTTTTATAATTCATTAATTTTATTTATTTTCCTGATTATTGCAGTACCAAGAATTTTATATTTTTCGCAAGATTTTATAGTTTCTTATTTTCCTGCAGCTGAGTATTATCTAAATTATTTTTTTGAAAGTATAAGAAATATATTTGAAATCTGGAAAAGTCTGATATCTAGTTATTAATTTCTAGATCTTTTATATTAATAAAATTGTTAGAGAGATTTTGATTATTTTTTTTTATATCTTCAAAAAAATTCCAAGCTAAAACAATTAATGTATTTTTTTTGTGCTTTACACAGGACTTATTTTTAATTGGGATTTTAACACCTGGTATAAATTTATTATGTTTTAACTTATTATCCTCGACTATGAAGTTTATGTCTTTTGAAATACCAAAAAAATTTAAGGCCGTAGTAGCTTTAGCTGGAGCTCCATATCCAATTATTAAACTGTTTTTATTTTTTAATTTTTTCATATTTTTTCTTACATTATCTCTTATTTTGTAAACTTTTTTTCCAAATTCTTTATACGTACTAAATTTTTTTATACCAAATTTCTCTTCCTCTGTTAGCATTTGCTTAACACTTTTTTCAATCTTAATTTTTTCACCTTTTTTTATAAATATTCTAATAGAGCCTCCGTGTGTATTAACTCTCTCAGATTTATAAATTGTTGCATTAAGTTTATTAAAAAAGTTGACTAAAGAAGTTAAGGACCAGTAATTATAATGTTCATGATAAATATTATCAAAAGTTAAATCTTGTAATGTGTTCATTAGATACTGGACCTCTATGACAATAGTTCCTTTTTTGCTTAGTAATTGAAGCATACATTCTGCCATTTCTTTAAGTTTATCTGAATGAGCAAATACATTTGATGCTAAAATTAAATCAGCATTTTTTTTAATCTTTTTTAAATTTTTTCTCTCTAGAAAACCATTGAATGTCCTAATTTTTTTTTTTATTGGCAAGTTTTGCTAAATTTTTAGCCGGTTCAATACCTAATACTTTTTTAAAACCTAATTCAATAAAAGGTTTTAATGCTACTCCATCATTACTACCGACATCAATTATCAGGGATTTTTTTTTATTCAATTTTAATTCCTTTGAGTATTTTTTTGCTGCGTTTATAAAATGATTTCTAAAAACCTGAGAGGTAGAGGATGTGTAAAGATAATTGTCAAACATCTTTTTTGGATCAACTGAAACTGATAGTTGACAATTATGACATTTATCGCAATAATTTACTTCTAAAGGATAAAGTTCACATTTTTCATTTAACTTAGAAAGTAAATTGTTTGCTAAAGGTTGATAGCCTAAAGATACTACTCTTTTAAGCTTATCATTTCCACAAGAACGACATTCAAACTTATAACACTCTAGCAGTAATTTTTTTTCCTTCTCATCAACTAGATCATGTTTTATCGTGTGTGTTATTCCATAGTTTTCGTGATCACGCTCCCCTCTCACAAGATTTAAAAACGTTGTATCTTTAGTAAAGACCATTGCATGTGCAACATTTGGTTTTATTACTGAAATTTGACCTTCATTAACAACTTGAGTTATTTTTGGAGAATTTGGATTAATCAAATCTTGAAAAACTTCAATAATCTGACCTTTTGTGAATAAACATTTTTGCTCTTGCTGAGGATGGTAATGATTTGCTCTAATTGTACTTTTTTTAGAGTCAATTAATCCAATTAAGTTAATTGATTCTGTTAATTCATGATTACTTATTTTTCCTCTTTCATCAACGTATAAATTTTCTCCGTCTTTAACATATTCTAAATCCATCACGACGCTTTGTTTCGACCATTTTTGAATCATTTCTCTTATACTTTCGTCAAGATTGTAGAGAAATTTGAATCCTGTGTTCAATAACTTTTTATTAGATAAAGAGAAGCCTAAGTTTGGTATTTCATCATTTGTCTCTCTTAAGTTTATTTTTTTATTATATTTCTTACAAATTTCAGCAACTTCTTTTACTGTTACAGTATCTTTTGTTAAGTTAAAAAGTTGTGAACGTATCTCCTCTTGCTCCTCCATAAATTTAAAGCATCTTGCAACATCAATTAGTGGAACAAGGCTTTTTATTTGTTTGCCTCCAGCAAAAAGTCTTAAAGTTCCATTTTGTGATGCAATTTTAGAAAATAAATTTGGCATTATATCAATACGCATTGTATCGTTAGAAAATCCATATACTGATCCAAGTCTCAAAATAACATAATTTTTTCCTGAATTTTTTATTTGTTTTTCATTTGCTGATTTAGATGATGAGTATGCTAAAACAGGGCGAGTATTTTCTTGCTCCTTAATTTCTTTTTTTATTTCGTCTATTCCCTCATATACAACATGAGTTGAGGGAAAAATAATTTTACAATTATTATTAATCGCATCTAAAATATTTTGTGTTCCTTGCTCTCCTACTAATTTAATTTTATTATCCAAATCTTGAGATGACTCCTGTTTCGTTCTAGGAACAGAAGTAATGCCCGCAAGATGATGAACTACATCAGCATCATTAAAAATTTTATTAACAAAGTCTTTATCTAGAATGTCCCCTTGAATGAATTCCATATTCCAGTTTCTAAGCTGACTAACTCTTTCAGAAATGAACCTATTATCTATTATTATAATATTATGGTGCCAACTTACTCCTGAGTAAAGTTTGCAGAGTTCAGTTCCAATATAACCAAGTCCACCTGTAATAATAATTTTTTTCTTCATATGAAAATTATTTAATATTTACTTATATTATATTTTATTATAACTCAAATATCATGAATATTTATGATTGCTTTATGTATTTCGATGAGGACTTGCTCCTTGATATTCGATTAAATACTTTAAATAAATATGTTAAAAAATTCGTAATTACTGAAGCAACATATACTCATAATGGATCTAAAAAAAAACTAAATTTTGATATTAATAAATTTTCCAAATTTAAAGATAAAATTCATTATATAGTTGTAGATAAAGATCCTCCAAATATTCTTAAATTAGTCCCTGGAGAACCGGAAGAAAATAAAGAGGAAAAATTGATTCTTAATGGGATGGCACGAGATTACTTTCAAAGAGAAAATTTAAAAAAAGGATTGTCAGATTTAGAGGATGAGGATCTTATTTTAATAAGCGACTTAGACGAAATTCCAAATTTACATTCACTTAACAATGCAAAGATAAAGAATAATATAATAATTTTTCAACAAAAAATGTTTTATTACAAGCTTAATCTTTTATATGAAAATTTTGTTTGGGCTGGTTCTAAGGGTGTCAAGTTTAAAAATTTTTTATCACCTCAATGGTTAAGAAATATAAAGTCAAAAAGATATTCTAAGTGGAGAGTTGATATATTATTCTCAAGAAAAAAATATTCAAATTTATACTTTATAAAAGATGGTGGATGGCACTTTACCTGTATTAAAACCCCATTAGAATTAGAAAAAAAATTATTAAATTTTGCTCATCACTATGAGTTTGAAAAAAGTGGTTTAAAATTAAAAGATATAAAGAATTTAATTTCTGAAAAAAGAGTTATGTACGACCATAATATTGATCAACGTGGTTATAAATGGTCTGGAAAAACTTTACTTAAAAATGCTGATATAAAAACCTTACCAGATTATATAAACAAAAATATTGGTAAATTTAGAGAGTGGTTAGATTAGCTTAGTGTGTGCTAATCTCATCTTTTTGTTTAGGTTTTTTTGAAATTTGATCAACCTCAACCCACTCAACTCTTTTTAAAGGTTTTGTTAAAGCTATCTTTAGGACTTCATCGACATTTTTAACAGTAATAACCTCTATATTATCTAAAATAGTCTTAGGAACGTCTGCTAAATCTTTTTTATTTTCAATTGGAATAAGTACTTTTTTTATCCCACTCCTATGAGCGGCAAGAAGTTTTTCTTTTAGTCCTCCTATAGGTAACACAAGACCCCTTAAAGTAATTTCGCCAGTCATGGCCACATCTTTTGAGACTGGTATCTCGGTGATTGCTGAAATAATAGAAGTAACCATTCCTACACCAGCTGAAGGACCGTCCTTGGGAGTTGCGCCTTCTGGCACATGAATATGAAAGTCTCTCTTATCAAAAATTGGAGGTATGATACCATAATCTAAACTTTTTGACCTTATGTAAGATTTTGCAGCTTTTACCGACTCCTGCATAACATCACCTAATTTACCAGTTATTTGCATTTTGCCCTTACCTGGCATTATCACTGACTCAATTTTTAATATTTCTCCTCCGACTTCAGTCCACGCTAAACCAGTAACAACTCCTATTCTATTCTCCTCCTCTATTTCTCCATGATTGAATTTTTGCACGCCTAAAAGATCTTTTAAATCAACATCTTTTATTGGATTGTTTATATTCTCTTTGTTATCAATTTTCTTAACAATTTTTCTAGCAATTTTTGAAATTTCTCTATCCAAATTTCTTACTCCAGACTCTCTAGTATAGTGTCTGATAATTTTTCTATTTATATTTTTATCAATAGACCACTCATCATTCTTAAGCCCGTTGTTTTCGCTTTGTTTTGGTATCAAGTATTTTTGGGAAATATTAATCTTTTCATCCTCAGTGTAACCTGAAAGTCTAATAACTTCCATTCTGTCTAAAAGAGGAGGCAATATATTTAAAGTATTTGCTGTTGTTACAAACATAACATCTGATAAATCGTAATCAACCTCGAGATAATGGTCATTAAACTCCTTATTTTGTTCAGGATCTAAAGCTTCTAATAAAGCTGATGAGGGATCACCTCTATAATCGTTTCCTACTTTATCTATCTCATCAAGTAAAAAAAGTGGATTTTTAGTTCCAGCTTTTTTCATCATTTGAATTATTTTTCCTGGTAAAGATCCAATATAAGTTCTTCTGTGGCCTCTTATTTCAGCTTCATCTCTTATTCCTCCTAGAGACATTCTAATGAATTTTCTATTTGTAGCTTTTGCTATTGACTTACCTAAGGATGTTTTTCCAACCCCAGGTGGACCTACTAAACATAAAATTGGACCTTTCATTTTCTGTATTCTTTTTTGCACAGCTAAAAATTCAATAATTCTCTCTTTTACTTTGTCCAAACCATAATGATCTTCGTCCAAAATTTTTTGAGCATTATTTAAATCTGTATTTGTCTTTGATTTATTTGACCAAGGTAATTCGGTCATCCAATCTAAGTAGTTTCTGACAACAGTAGCCTCTGCAGACATTGGACTCATAGTCTTTAACTTTTTTAATTCAGATAGGCATTTCTCCTTTGCTAATTTTGGCATTTTAGCATCAGATATTGCTTTTGATAAACTTGAAAGTTCGTCTTTTCCTTCATCGATTTCACCAAGCTCTTTTTGAATAGCTTTTAATTGCTCATTTAAATAATATTCTCTCTGAGTTTTCTCCATTTGATTTTTCACCCTACCTCTAATTTTTTTCTCCACTGATATAACGCTAGTCTCCTTTTCAATTAATGAATAGATTTTTTCCAGTTTTTTCTTTAAATCAATTGTCTCTAGTAATGCTTGTTTTTCAAAAATTTGAATATTCAAATTGGAAGAAATATTATTAGCTATTTGCGATGCGTTTTTTAAGTTTTTTAAACTTGAATTTTCACCTAAATCTTTTTTATTTAGAATTTGTAATTTTTCAAACTTTTTTATTAAACCAGATGCAAATTGATCTAAATTGTCTGAAATGTTTTGATCTTCAACAACTTCTACTTCACAATTAAGAAAATCTGATTTATCTAAGTTATATTTTAATATTTTTACTCTCTTTTCTCCCTCCACTAAAACTTTAACTGTACCGTCTGGTAGTTTTAAAAGTTGTAAAACTTTACTTAGACAACCGTATTGATATAGATCTTTAGAATTAGGATCGTCAACTTCTGAGTTTTTTTGGGTAACTAGCACAATGGATTTGTCAGCTTTCATAACTTCTTGCAGAGCTTTTATAGACTTTTCTCTACCAACAAAAAGAGGAACTACCATTGATGGAAAGATCACTATATCTCTTAGAGGTAATAAAGGTTTTAAGTATGAAGTTTTCATACTAATTTATATGGCAATTTAGCTGTGAATTTCAAGAAACAAATGAAGTTTATGCGACAGATGTTGATGGTTTTTTACCATATGTGACAATGGGTTCAGAGACACCTTTAACTGAAGAGCTATCAACAGTAACTTTTATGACATTTTCCATATCTGGTAACTCAAACATTGTTTTTAGTAAAATATTTTCTATAATTGACCTTAATCCTCTCGCTCCAGTTTTTTTCGAGATAGCTTTTTTTGCAATTTCTGCTATAGCGTCCTCTTTAAATTCAAGATCAACTTCTTCAAACTCAAATAATCTTTGATATTGTTTAATGAGAGAATTTTTAGGTTCTTTTAAAATTTTTACTAAAGATTTTTCATCTAAATCATCCAAAGTAGCAATTATTGGCATTCTCCCAATGAATTCTGGGATTAAACCATATTTAATTAAATCTTCAGGTTCCAAAGATTTCATAATTTCAGAAAGAGTTTTTTCTTTATAATTCTTTACCTTAGCTCCAAAACCTATCGAACTGCCTTTGCCTCTGCTTTCTATTAATTTATCTAATCCCGCAAAAGCACCTCCGCATATGAATAAAATATTAGTTGTATCGACTTGCAAAAATTCTTGTTGCGGATGCTTTCTGCCACCTTGAGGAGGAACACTGGCGATAGTGCCTTCCATAATTTTTAGTAAAGCTTGCTGCACACCTTCTCCTGAAACGTCTCTAGTAATTGACGGATTTTCAGATTTTCTACTGATTTTATCTACCTCGTCAATGTAAACTATTCCTCTCTGAGCTTTTTCTACATTGTAATCCGCAGCTTGTAATAGTTTTAAAATTATATTTTCAACGTCTTCACCAACATATCCAGCCTCTGTCAAAGTTGTTGCATCTGCCATAGTAAAAGGTACATCTAAAATTCTTGCTAATGTTTGGGCTAATAATGTTTTTCCACAACCAGTTGGGCCGACCAAAAGAATATTAGATTTTGAAAGTTCTATATCTTTGTTATTTTTTGTTTCATGATTTAATCTTTTGTAATGATTATGAACTGCGACTGATAAAATTTCTTTGGCTAATTTTTGTCCGATTACGTAGTCATCGAGAACATTACAAATTTCTTTCGGAGACGGAACTCCATCTTGATGTTTTACTAACGAACTTTTGTTTTCCTCTTTTATGATATCCATACAGAGTTCCACACACTCGTCGCAAATAAAAACTGTAGGGCCTGCAATAAGTTTTCTTACCTCATGCTGACTTTTTCCGCAGAAGGAGCAATATAAGATGTTTTTATTATTTTTTTCAGACATAACGAATCAATATATTTAATATAGTTCTCTATTTTTTTCTTATCAAGCTGAAGTTGTAACAAATTCTATATATTGTGCTTTATTTTCTCTTTTCCACAACAGAGTCTATAAGGCCAAATTTTTTTGCCTCATCTGCTGTCATAAAATTATCTCTTTCCAAAGCATCTGAAATTTCACTGAAAGATTTGCCAGTATGTTTAGAGTAAATCTTATTTAATCTCTCTTTTAAAGATAAAATTTCTTTTGCATGTATTTGGATGTCTGTCGCCTGACCTTGAAAGCCAGCGGATGGTTGATGCACCATTATTCTCGAGTTTGGTAATGAGAATCTTTTTCCTTTTTCGCCTGCAGCAAGCAAGAAAGACCCCATGGAAGATGCTTGACCAATACACAGTGTAGAAACAGGGGAATTGATATATTGCATGGTGTCATAAATTCCTAATCCAGCAGTTACTAAACCACCAGGGCTGTTTATATAAAAGCTTATTTCTTTATTCGGATTTTCTGACTCTAAGAATAATAATTGTGCAGTAACTAAAGAAGCAACGGCATCATTGACTGGACCAACTAAAAAAACAATCCTCTCCTTTAATAATCTTGAATAAATATCATAAGCCCTTTCACCTTTGCTTGTTTGCTCAACAACCATTGGGATAAGACTATTCATTTTTTCCTCTAATTCGCGACTCATAAGAGGTTTATACAACTATTGATTACTTTTTACTAATTTTTTTTGATTTTATCTTATTTTTTAGTTGAGATGAGGGTTTCGAAATTTGTGTTTTTTCAGAATTCGGTCTATTAAAATCGGAAATCAATTTTTCAGCCTCTTTTGTATCTATCTCTTTAGATTTTAATGTTATTTTTGATTTTATATATTCAATAATTTTTTCTTCATAAAGTGATCCTTTTAAACTCTGAGAGGCGCTTGGGTTTTTTTGATAATATTCTAACACGAATTTTTCTTGCCCAGGCATGCCTTTGATTTGTTTTTGTATTTCAGCTTTAACTTCCTCATCAGAAACTTTTAAATTATTTTTTTCTCCTATTTCATTTAAAATTAGACCTAGTTTAATTCTTGATTTTGCTATTTTTTCATTACTTTGTTTATTTTTATCTTTATCTTCTTGTTTTAAATTTTTTGTAATTGACAAAAGCTCTTGGTCAATTAAATTTTGTGGTAAATCTAAACTATTATTCTTTTCAATTTGATCTAAGATTTCTTTTTTTGTAAAGGAATTCAAGGCTTGTAAATACTGATTTGAAATTTGTTTTTCAATTAATTTATTTAAATCAGGTAAATCTTTAGCACCCATTAGCTTAGCAAAATTATCATCCATTTTACGTTCTACAGCTTTTTTTACTTTAAGTATTTTACATTCAAATTTAGTTTTTTTGTTAGATAATTCTTTTTTAGGATGATTTGATGGTAGAGTGGCGTTTACTAATTTAATTTCACCTGTTTTTACACCTATTAATTGTTGGTCAAATCCCTTCAAGAATAAATCTTTCCCTAATTCGATTTGTACTCCCTTGCCTTCGCTACCATCAAATTTTTTTCCATCAACAGTAGCCGAATAATCGAAAGTTATTTGATCACCTATAATAGATTTCTCATTATCTTTTTTATCTTCAAATTGTTTATTATTAACAGAAATTTCTTTTAATTTTTCCTCAATGATTTTTTTTTCAATCTTTATTTTATAATTTGTAGCTTTAATATTTGATAAAGAATTTATTTTTACAATTGGCAAACAATCTACTAATAATTCATAATTAAGATCTTTACCCTCTCCAAATTGCTTTAAATCGATTTTTGGTTGGCCAGCCACTCTCAATTTTTTTTCCGCTATAGCTTTCGTTGAGGTCTCTCTTAAAACTCTATCTATTACTTCCCCGTAAACTGATTTTCCAAATTGACTTTTAATTACTGAAGAAGGAACTTTACCGGGTCTAAAACCTTTAATCGCCACTTCTTTTTGTAATTGTGACAATCGCTCATCCATTTTTAATTGTATAGTTTTTTTATCTACAACCACGGATAAAGTTGTATTTAATCCTTTTTTTGATTTTACTTCAATTTTCATAATGCTTGGTGGGCAAGAAGAGACTCGAACTCTTAAGCCTTGCGGCACTGGTTTCTAAGACCAGCGCGTATACCAATTCCGCCACTTGCCCGTTTTTTCAATCGTTGTTTTATATAACAATTTAATTTTTTGTTAAATGATAAAGTCTTGAATATGTAACGACGTAGATAAATAATAGTATAAAAAACCAATATCTGCTTATAATAGGACTATACATAAAATATAGCCCTGGAGACACAAGAATCAAATAGATAAAGTTAATAATTATAGAATTTAAAAAATTAGCTTTATTACTTCCGTAAATGCTGGATATTTTATAATAGCTGAGCATATGTAAATGTTTATTATCAGGATATATTGGTGATTTTTTTTCTAAAAGTTTTCTTAAAAATGAGAAAAAAACTTCAAAAAAAAGATAAAATAATAAAGTACAATAGAAAAATGAGGAAATGTTGGGATTTAAATTATTTGTAATTATCACATTTAATGCGATTAAGGATCCAATTAAATAGGCTCCGCTATCACCAAAAAAGATTTTGGCATTAGGAAAGTTGAAAAGTAAAAATGACAACAAAATTATTATTTGAGTAACTAATAAAAAAGTAAATTCTAAGTTTGCATTACTAATATTTATGTAAACCAAAATGATATTTATAATGATTGAATTTATAGCTAACAAGCCATTAAAGCCATCTATTAAATTAGCTCCATTAATAACAAATAAAAAACACAGAAGAACAAAGATTGATGAAAATAAATGATTATCCATTAAAAATTTTAAAAAAGGAATATCTATATTTAAAATTTTAATTGGTAAAAAATAAATAAAAGAAAATAGTAATAAAATCATTAATATTAATCTTTTAAATGGACTAATATTTATTTTTAAATCATCCACGAAACCAATCGAAAACATGGCATAACTTATAAAAATATAACTGTATAAAATTTTGGAATAAAGCAGATAATATATGAAAAAAAAAAATACTTAAGGAGATTATACCGGCTATACCGCCACTTCTTGTCACTGGAATTGAATGAAAAGCTTGTGGTTTAGAAAAATCCTCATCAAGTAGAACGCCATTGTTAATTTTATGAGAATACTTGCTAA
>MDTD01174934.1_pt1 | contig 11043 bp, 10 predicted proteins | sample 811221 | NCBI WGS metagenome assembly MDTD01 (sample SAMN05326646, study PRJNA326480) | marine metagenome | isolation source: seawater | place: Pacific Ocean: South West | collected 2011
CAATAAAAAAAAATATTATTATTAACCACGGTTTAGTATCAAACCAATTGTCTAAAATAAACCCTATAATTGTGGCTACTAGTACCGCAGATACCAGTTCTGTACTAAGCTGAAAAGCCTTACCAAAGCTTGATTTTTGGTCATCATTTTCAGTTGGATTTTTCTTTTTGAACTTGGATTTTGCAATTTTTAAGCGAGTTTTAAGGTCGTCAGACATTTACGCTACTAAACTTTCAGCTTTTTGTAGATCAACAGAAACTAACTGACTAATACCTTTCTCTGGCATGGTAACTCCATAAAGCCTATCCATCTTTGACATTGTCAATGCATGGTGAGTTACAATAACAAATTTTGTTGTTGTTATTCTAGTTAACTCTTCTAATAAGTTGCAAAATCTTGTGACGTTTGCATCGTCTAATGGAGCATCAACTTCATCTAGAACGCAAATTGGAGCTGGATTTGTCAGAAATACAGCAAAAATTAATGACAAGGCAGTTAAAGCTTGTTCGCCACCTGATAACAAGGTGATTGATTGAAGTCTTTTACCAGGAGGGCTAACTAATAAATCTAATCCAGCATCCAAGGGGTCATCCGAGTCGACCAATTCAAGTTTTGCGCTACCTCCATTAAAAAGCTTTGTATAAACATCATTAAATTTTCGACTAACTTTGTCAAATGCATCTAAAAGTCTTTCTCTGCCTCTTTGATTTAATTCGTTAATACTATTCTTAAGTTTAGTTATAGCTGTAACAATGTCTTCTCTATCTTTTTCCATCTTATTAATTTCATCTTTATACTTTCCTGTCTCCTCATCAGCTCTTAAATTTACAGATCCCAAATTGTCTCTGTCTCTCTTTTTTTTGTCTAAAAGTTCCTCTTGAGTAACTGTGTCTGGAAATTCGACTTCCATATCTAAATTTGAAAATTCCAATAAGTTTTCTTCTTTAATGTTTAACTCATTAACAACACGTTCTATTAAATCACTTTTTCTTTTATTCAGACCTACAATAGTTGCATTAGCACTTGCTCTTTTTTCTCTCACACCTATAGAGCTTTCTTTAATATCATTTAATTTTTTTTTATTTTCTTCGAGGTATTGTTCTAAATTATTTATTTTTACATCATTATTATTTTTTTCATCTTCTGAAATTCTAAGGTTTTCAGAAATCTTACCTTTTTTTTCAGCATTAATATTAGGCTGTTTTTCTAAATCTGATAATTTTATATTTAGCTTTCTTTTTCTATCAGCCAATTGAGCTATCATCTTTTCTGAATTAACTAATAGATTTTTCCAACTATCAATTTCAGTATCAATATTATTTATTCTCTCCTTTCTTTTTGTAGATTCATCTCTAATGCTTTGATTTTTACTATAAGTTAATGTATATTCTTGTTGTAATTTTTTTACCACTTCATTTCTTGAGTTGATTTTTGCTATACTGTCATTGTCATTTTGTTCATATATTTTTTGAATAATATATGACAAATTTATATTAATATTTTTTAAATTCTCTCTAGCCTGTTGAATTTGATTTTTATCAATAAAATCAACAGCCTCATTTAAGATTTTTTTAATTTCTTCAAGAGAATTTTTATATTCAGATAATTTTCCAGAATTTAAAGAGCTAAGTAGAGTATCGATTTTTTCTTGCTCATATTTTAAATTAATTTTAGCAACTTCTAAATCTTGATTAGATTGTTTCTCAGTCTCATAGTATTTTGAATCTATTTCAACCAATTTATTTTTTTCATCATTCAATCTTTTTTGGTTTGAATTAGCATCAATCACTATACTTTTCTCTCTATCTTCATCTTCGTCAATAGTTTTTAAAGATAATTTAGTTGTCTCAATTTCTTTAACCATTCTACTTTTTTCCTCATCTAGACTTTGTAATTCCAAATTCAATCTCTGGATTCTTGAAATAATTTCTAAATTTTTGTCTCTTATTGGGCGTAGATCATCCTCAAGTTTTTTGATGGAGTTCTCTAAATCTAAAATTTTATCATTAAATAAAGAAAATTCTTTTTCTGCATCTTCATTTATTTCGTTTTCAACTTTAATTTCATTTTCTATTTCCCTAATTTTTAGAAAATATAAACCTGCCTCTACTTTTCTTATTTCATCTGAAATATTTTTGTATTTTGTAGCCTCCTCTGCTTGCTTTTCTAAACTATTTAGTTGTTTTTCTAATTGTCTTCTTAATTCATCTGCTCTTTTCAAATTATTCTCTGCAGCATTTAATCTAAGTTCGGCTTCATGTCTTCTAACATGTAAACCAGAAATTCCTGCTGCTTCCTCTAAAATTGCTCTTCTATCTTGCGGCTTGGCTGTAACCAAAGATCCAATTCTACCCTGGCTTATTATTGAGGGAGAATGTGCTCCAGTCGAAAGATCAGCAAAGAACATCTGAGCATCTTTTGCTCTGACTTCTTTATCATTTACAAAAAATCTCGAACCTTTATCTCTTTCTATTTTTCTTCTTACTTCAATTTCTTGCATTTCTTTAAATTGGAACGAACCTGACTTTTCTGGATTTGAAATATTTATACTTACCTCTGCAATATTTTTTGATGGTTTATTAGATGTGCCAGAAAAAATAACATCTTCCATGCCTGAACCTCTCATACTTTTTGCTGAGGTTTCACCCATGCACCATCTTAAAGACTCAACTATATTTGATTTGCCGCAACCATTGGGGCCAACTATTCCAGTTAAACCTTTTTCAATTAAAAAGGTTGTCTTTTCTGAAAATGATTTAAATCCATTTAATTGGATTTTTTTAAACTCCATGAATTAACTTATAACAGTTTTTCTAAAGTTTTTTCTAAATTTTTATATGTAAGTGGTTTTTCAAACTTTTGGCCATTGATAATGATAGTTGGAGTAGCGCTCACGTTGTATTTTTTAACTCCTTCGATTCGATCTTCTAAAACAAAATCCTCGATACTTTTATCGTTGATACATTTTTCATAATCTATGCCAAAATTTTTAGATTTTAGGATATTTTCTAAATTTTTATTTAAGTCTTCTATTGAATTACCTTTTACCCAATCATTCTGATTTTCATAAAGGAAATGTAAAATTTCTTCACCTTTGACTCCTCTACATTGAGCAACTTTAGCAGCATTGAATGCTGCTAAATCTAATGGAAAGTTTCTAAATTCTAATTTAACTAAACCTTTATCGATAAAATTTTTCTTTATTTCAGGATAAACTTCTTTATGAAAATTTGCACAATGTGAACATGTTAATGACTCAAAAACTAACATTATAATTTTTGCGTCTGGTTTTCCCTCATAAATTCTTTTTACATCATTTTCAGCACTTAGACTAAATGTACTTAAAAACAAAATCAAAACTGTTAATAAAATTTTTTTCATTTTTTTTTATAAACCTTACTAAGTTCAATGAGAGAAGATTTTATTTTTTCATTTTTAATGTCACTTATTTGTTTTTTAAATTTATTTTTTGTCACATCATTATCTACCTTTTTTTCTAAAAATTCGTCGTTTTTTGAATTAAATGAGACCAATTTAATCTGCTGTATTGTATTGTATCCAAAAAATGAATTAATTTTATCAATTATTAAATTTTTTGAATATTCAAAATCGACCTCATTTCCCCTTTTCACCATTACAGTCAAACAACTTACATTAATTCTACTTTTGCTCTTAAAGGATTTAGGAAAACTAATATCAAACAAATCATTGCCCACAAAGTATCTCCAATTATCCAATATTTCAGAATAGATTTGACCTTTTTTATTAATTAACTTTTTTAATTTTGAAGGCAAAATGTCTTTAAATGATCTAAGACCTTGTATAAATTTTCTTTTATTCTTATTATAATTTTTTGAATTCATATGCGAGAAACAAACATACCAAATAAAATTTTGAAATGGTACGATAATAATAAGCGTATTTTGCCTTGGAGAAAAAAAACATCTTTAAAAAATAGAGAATACTTTACCTTAGTTAGTGAATTTATGCTGCAGCAAACTCAGGTAAAAACTGTAATCCCTTATTTTGAAAATTTTATAAAAAATTTTCCTAATTTAAATTCATTAGCAAATGCACCAGAGCAAAAAATTTTAAAAAATTGGGAAGGTCTTGGATATTACTCTAGAGCTAGAAACTTAAAAAAAACTGCAATAAAAATACTAAAAGAGTTTAACGGCAGTTTACCAAAAGATATTGATCAACTTAAGTCGCTTCCTGGAATAGGAGAGTATACATCAAGATCTATCTTAGCCATTGCTCATAACAAAGCCTATATTCCAATGGATGGAAATGTAGAAAGAATAATAAAAAGAATTTTTTTACTTAAATCAGAAAATGAAATTACAAAAGATAATTTAACTAAAAAAAAGTCTTTTTTTAATTTCTCTAAAAGATCTAGTGATTATGCCCAAGCAATAATGGAAATAGGTGCATTAATTTGTAAACCATCATTACCTCTTTGTGATGTTTGTCCACTTAATCTCGATTGTAAGGCCTATAAGAGGAGAGACTTTGTAGTAAAATCAAAAATTAAATCAAATAAAACAAAATATTTTGAGGCCAACGTTTATAGACATAATAATAAATATTTACTTATAAAAAATAAAAAATTTAACTTTTTAAAAAATTTAGTAATTTTTCCAATGAATGAAATCAACAAAAAACAATTTAAATACTCAATAAGTAAAAAAATAAATATTAAATTATCCAATATAAATATGAAAATTATTATTAATAAAAATAGTAAAATAAAAAAGACCAGTGATAGTCTCTTTTTAGATAAGTCAAATATGAAAAAATATATATTACCTTCGTTTACAAAAAAAATATTTAATTCCTTGTCACAATAGAATGAAAAGTGTAGCAATTATTGGCGCAGGTATTTCTGGATTATTTTTAGCTAATCTTTTAGAAAAAGATAATTCTATTTCCTACAAAATTTTTGAAAAAAAAACCTCATTGGATTTAGGCGATGGATATGGAATACAATTATCTGTTAACAGTATTAATTTATTAAATAAAATAGGCCTACAAAAAATTAATGTAAACGACCTTTATTTTCCAAAAAAAGTAAATTTTTTAGATGCAAAGAGATTAAAAAAAATATGCGAGATTGATTTATCGCAATTCAACTCTGATAATAATAAGTACACTACATTAAAAAGATCTAAACTAATTAAATTTTTAATAGATAATATACCCAGAGAAAAAATAATTTTTAGTTCTGATCTTATTGAAATTAAAGAAAATAAGAAATTATTATTATCTTTTAGAGATAAAAGCATTGAGGAATTTGATTATTTAGTAGCAGCAGATGGTGTTTATTCAAGAACTAAGGAAATTTTATTTAAAAAAGAAGGTTTACCAAAATATTTTAATTCAATTGCTTTAAGAGGGAATATTCGTAATTTTGAAAATGAAGATATATCAATATATCTAGGACCTAATTTTCATTTTGTCATTTATCCTATTAATCAGAACAATGAATATAACTTTATATCTATTATTAGAAAAGAGTTAATACAAGAAGAAATTTCAAATAAGAATTTTTTTAATAATAAAGAATTTATTAACAATTTGTTAAATCGGATTTCTTCTAAAACTAATTTAAATTTAGCTAAAATACTTAATGAAACAAAATGTTTTCCAATTTATGTAAGTAAAAAAATTCAAATACCTAGGGCAAAAAATATTTTTTTAACTGGTGATGCTTTTTACTCATTCCCTCCCTCATTTGCTCAAGGTGCATCACAATCAATAGAGTCCTCCAATGAGCTTTACAATGATCTTAAAAATAATTTATCAAAATATTATAAAAACAGAGTTTTAAAAACAAAACAAATAATTACTAGATCTGCGATTAATCACTTTAGTTTTCATTTATCAAATCCGTTAAATGTTTTTATTAGAAATATTTTTTTGAAAAAATTATCTAAAAATAAAAGTTTCTTAAAAAATTATTTAGGTAAAGTATATAATAGATAGTTAACTTCCAGGTCTTAATCGTTGTCTAAGCTCATCAATTGGTTTTAAGTTTTTTCCAACTTGATAATGCCAATAAGTCCATCCATTACAGCTTTCAGCTCCTATAATTTTAGCAGCTATTTTATGAATTGATCCCTCGTTTTCTTTATGTTTGATGCTTCCATCAACCATAACTTTTGCAAAAATTTTCTTCTTTTGATCATAAATTTCTGTTCCAGGCTTAATAACACCTAATTCAATTAATGATCCAAAAGGTATCCTAGGTTTTGATTTGTTATTTTGAACTGTATCTAAATATTCGTCTTTAATTATATTTGTATATTTTAATCTTTTATTCGCAGCTTCAATATATTTTTTCTCTTTTTCTATTCCAAAATATGTTCGTCCTAATTTTTTTGACACCACAGCTGTTGTTCCAGATCCTAAAAATGGATCTAAAATAAAATCGCTTTTATTAGATGATGCTAATATTATTCTATGTAATAATGCCTCTGGTTTTTGGGTTGAATGAAGCTTTTTTCCATTATTCTTTAATCTTTCTTTTCCATTGCATATAGGCAAATTCCAGGTGGATCTCATTTGCAAGTCATCATTAAAAGATTTCATTGATTGATAATTAAACGTGTATTTAGACTTTTTACTTTTTGATGCCCAAATTAATGTTTCGTGAGCATTTGTAAATCTAGTACCTCTAAAGTTTGGCATTGGATTATTTTTATTCCAAATAACATCATTTAAAATCCAAAAACCAAGATCTTGAATAATTTTACCTACTCTAAATATATTATGGTAACTTCCAATAACCCAAATAGATCCATCCTTTTTTAAAACCCTTTTACATTGATGTATCCATTCATAAGTAAATTTGTCGTAGGATTTAAAATTATCGAACTGATCCCACTTATCATTTACTGCGCTCACTTTTGATCTGTCAGGTCTAATTAAACTATTTTGTAACTGTAAATTATACGGAGGATCTGCAAAAATTAGATCAAATGTTTCATTAGGGATTTTTTTTAATTCTTCAACGCTTTCACCCATGATCAGTTTGTTATGTAATTTTTTATTAATCATTTTTAAAAATATAATTAGACTCCAGCTTGGATTCCTGGTCAACCAGAGATTGAAAAAAATCGACTCGACTTGTTGTGAGATTTAACTTGGACTCAATATGTTGTGTATAGGACCGAAAGTTTTCCGATGGTGTTTGGTTATTCCAAATTTTTTAATCGCTTTTATATGTTTTTTAGTTCCGTAACCAGCGTTTTTGTCCCAGCCATATTTTTTGAATTTTTTGGACATTTTTTTAAGAAGTCGATCTCTTGCAACTTTTGCAATTATAGAAGCTGCAGAAATTTCAGAGACTTTTTGGTCACCTTTAATAACTGATCTAAGTTTGTAACCACTTATCTTTGGCAGTTTATTTCCGTCGATCAATGATATTGTAGGTTTCAGTTTAAGTTTCTTTAAAGATCTTTTCATTGCTAATAAACTTGCATTTAAAATATTCAATTTTTCAATTTCTTTTTTTGAGGCCGATCCAATGCTCCATATAGAGTTTTTTTTAATATATTTTTCTAGAAAATCCCTTTTTTCTTTTGAAAGTACTTTAGAATCTTTTATTTTTTTTTTATTGATATTTTTTTTAAATATTACAGCAGCAGCAAATACCGGTCCAATTAAACTTCCTCTACCAACTTCGTCCACACCAGCTAAAATTTTTTTCATTATATCCTTAATTTTAATTCATCTATTCTATTTCTAATCATCTTAAGATCAGCCCAAGAATATTTTTTTTGATCAGGTTGTCTTAATAAATATGCAGGATGAAAAGTTAATATTGTTTGATAGGTTTTTTTATTAATTATGACCTCTTTCCATTTTCCTCTTTCCTGTGAGATCTTTAAATTTTTGCCAAATAGAGCTTCCATAGCTGTACTTCCCATTAATATAAGTATTTTTGGATTAATTATATTTATATGTTCTCTTAAAAATTCTGAATATCTATTTATTTCTAATGGATCTGGTTTTCTATTATTTGGTGGTCTATAATTTACTACATTAGTAATATATACTTTAGCTCTTTTAACATTTATTGCTTCAAGCATTCTATTTAATAACATGCCCGCATCTCCAACGAATGGTCTTCCCATTTGATCTTCTTTTTGTCCTGGACCTTCACCTACAATCATTATTTGGCTTTGAGGATCACCATCATTAAAAACCAAATTTTTAGCATGCTTCTTTAATTCGCAATCAGATATTTTTAAAATTTGTTTCTTTAAATTTTCTAGTGAAGATTGTTTGGTCTCTATTATTTTCTGATCAATTGATCTTTTAATTGCCTTATTTCCATAAACATAATCAATCTCAAAAGACTCGATTATTTCATCGAAATTATTGTTGTTTTGATTTTTATGCTCTATTTCCATATATTAAATTATGTTTCTAAGAATTTTAAAAATTTTATTAATCTTATTCATCTCCTTATATCATTCAGCAGTACTTTCAAAAACCGATGAAAATAAAAATTTCAACCACAGATATTTATCAAACTATTTTTCTGCACTGATATCACACAAAAATGGTGATAATGAGCTTGCAATTAAATTTTTTAATTCAACAAAAAATATACTTGAAAATAATCCAAACTATTTTGATCAATACATTAAAAGTTTAGTTTTAAATGGTAATGTTAATGAGGCGATAAATCAAATCAAAGTTTCTTATCCAAAAAAGAAAATCAATAGTTTTCAGACAACCTTATTATTATCAATTTTATCTTTAAAAAATAAAAATTTTGGTAAAGCGGATGATCATTTATCTAAAATGAAAATAGTATTTGTGCCCGGCACTTATGAACAGATTATTTTTGAAATATTGATTTCTTTTAATAAATTATTTACAGAAAAAAAAATTCATGAGGTCAGAAATTATGGAAAATTAAGCAATATTATTTCAGCTTTTCAATACTGTTATTTAAATGATGATAGGGCTAATAAATTATTCTCCAATTTATTGGATTCAGATCAAAGTGATTATTCAAGATATTTATTTTTTTACATTTCAAATTTAATAAATAAAAATGAAATTGAATTAATTAAAAAGGCTTCTTTAAAAATTGAACCAATTACAAGTACTTTGTTAATCTTGCAATCAAAAAATTGGATCGAACAATCAAAATTTGATAATTTTTCTAATATTTTCTCTTGTCAATCTGAAAGTGATATTCTCTCAGAAATTTTTTTTTTAATTTCAAATCTTTATTCTTCTCAAGAGGATTATGAGGAATCAAATTTTTATTTAACAATATCAAATTACCTAAATCCAAAATTCAAATTTAATTTAACCTTAGCAGCAGAAAACTTTTATTTAGCTAATAAAAATGATGATTTAAAAAAAATATTGAAAAATTTTAATAAGAATGATGGATTATTTTATTGGTACTCTATCAAAAAAGAATTTGAAATTATAAAACAAGAAAATGGAAAAGAAAGTTCTTTAAAATTTCTAAATTCAAAAATCAAAAATTTTAAATTTGAATCACCCAAAGTTTATTTCGATATTGGAAATATTTATAAAAGTTTAAAAGAATATAAAAAATCAATAGAATATTTTAACTTTGCTATAGAAAAAATAAGTAAAGACTCAGATTCATATGCTGATCTTCTCTATAGAAGAGGTGGAAGTTATGAGAGAATTAAGAATTATGAAAAAGCTGACAAAGACCTTTTAATGTCCTTAGAACTAATTCCTGACCAACCATATGTATTAAATTACCTTGCTTATAGTTGGCTTGAGCGAGGAATCAAAATAGATGAGTCAATGAACATGTTGTTAAATGCATATCAGCAAAGAAGAGACGATCCTTACATTATCGACTCGGTCGGTTGGGCTTATTATCTAACTAAAGATTATGTATCAGCGGAAAGATACTTAAAAAATGCTTTATTAATAATGCCAGACGATCCTGTGCTTAATGATCATTACGGAGATGTTCTTTGGAACTTAAATATGAAATTGCAAGCTAATTATTATTGGAAAGCAGCATTATCCTCAGACGATGCTGAGGAAAAACTTAAAAATGACATTTATAATAAACTATTATTTGGTTTAAATAAATTTTAAGAATGAAAAAAAAATTTATCAAATCATACGCAAAAGTTAATTTATCCTTAAAAGTATTACGAAAAAATAAAAATAATTTACATGAAATTCAAAGTATTTTCTCTTTCTTAAATTTTTATGACAAGATATATATTCAACCAATTAACAAAAAAAAAAATATTATTAAATTTAATGGACCTTTCTCAAAAAATTTAAAAAATAATACTATTTCGAAACTTCTTTATATTCTTGAAAGTAAAAATTTGTTAAAAAACAAATATAAAATTCAAATAACAAAATATATTCCTCAACGATCTGGATTAGGTGGCGGATCTATGAATGCAGCAACAGTTTTACGTTATTTTTTAAAAAAAAAATTATTTTTTTTATCTAAAAGAGATATTTTTAATATAACTAATAAAATAGGTTCAGATGTTTTTTTGGGCCTAGATAGAAAAAATTCAATTCTAGTAAACAACAAAACAATTAAAAAATTTGACGTTAAAATTGGCTTATTTGTAATTTTAATTAAACCAAGGATAGGCTGTTCAACAAAAGAAATATACAAAAGAGTAGGAAATTTTTCCAAAAATAAGATAAAAATATCTAGCAAAGTGTTCAAAATTGAAAAATTGAAGAAAGAAAAAAATGATTTGGAACATCCAGCATTTAAACTCTATCCAATTTTGAGAAAATTAAAGATATTTTTATCTAATATTGACCAGGTGAAATTTGTAAGAATGACTGGCTCAGGTTCAACGATTGTTGCTTACTTTACAAACAGAAAATCTGCTATAAATGGGTTAAAATTAGTAAAGAAAAATTTTAAAAATTATTGGAGTATTTTATCAAAAACTATATAAAGAATTTTTTTTGTGATATATCAAAAACAACTTTGGGGCGTAGCCAAGTGGTAAGGCAGCGGTTTTTGGTACCGCCATTCCTAGGTTC
>MDTD01155291.1_pt1 | contig 11042 bp, 12 predicted proteins | sample 811221 | NCBI WGS metagenome assembly MDTD01 (sample SAMN05326646, study PRJNA326480) | marine metagenome | isolation source: seawater | place: Pacific Ocean: South West | collected 2011
GAATTAATAATAATTAAATTTATAGCTAATAAACCATTAAAACCATCTATTAAATTAGCTCCGTTAATTACGAATAAAAAACATAATAGTACAAATATTGAGGACAAGATATGACTAGACATGAATGAACTTAGAAACGGAACATCAATATTAAAAATCTTTATTGGTAATATGTATATAAATGTAAAAACTAGAAGAAGCATAATTATCAATCTTCTAAACGGTCTTATATTAATTTTAAGGTCATCTAGGAAACCGACCAAAAATACTGAATAACTTATAAAAATATAATCATATAAAACTTGATCATAGAGTAAATTATAAATTATGAAAAAAATGCTCAAAGAAATTACAATAGCTATCCCTCCGCTACGGGTTATAGGTGTTTCATGAAAGGCCTGGGGTTTTAAAAAATCTTTATCAAGTAATGCTCCTCCTCTAATTTTATGTGAGTATTTACTCACAAGTAGAAAAATAAAAAAACTTAGTAAAGCAAAAATTGATAAAAAACTTGCTTCAATTGACTCTGTACCCATTTACTTATTTATCCTTTAAATTATTTTTTTTAAAAATGTAAATTCCTGTCAGAATTATAACCAATGATAGCAAGACTCTCCATGTTATTATTTCGTCCATTAGAAAATAACCAAAAATAATTCCAAAAATTGGTATCAGATATGCCACTTGTGTTTGAAAGACTAGGCCATTTACTGTCAAAATTCTAAATCTTATTAGCCAAGCAAACCCAGTCGCAACAACACCTAAATAAAGCAATGAAATAGTTGAAGCTAAGGTTGGGCTTGCATTCCAAGGTGTCTCAATTATAAGTGAGAAAGGTAAAAGAAAAATTACAGACCATAAAGTTGTAGATGTTGTAACATTCTCATTTTTTTTATCTTTCAATTTCAAAGTTAACAAACCGCCGATGCAATAAAATGTTGATCCTAATATAGTAATTAGAGCGTAAAGATAATTATCAGAATTTATTATTACTTTATCAAAAAATAGTAAAACTATACCGCTAAATCCAATTAAGACTCCTAATGATTTAGGTACGGATAATTTTTCATCTTTTAAAAAAAAATGAGCTAAAATAGATCCACTTAAAGGAGTTGTGCTCATTAAAATCGCTGCTAGATAACTATTAATCATTGAGGTGCCTATCGCAATTAAGACAAATGGAATAGAAATATTACATAATCCAATTAAAGCATAAAGTTTCCAATTTTTTGAAAAAGCCTCAATTTTAATTCTTTTAAATTTACATAAAAGAATTAGAGGAGCGCTAGCAAACATTACTCTTACTAAAGCTAAGGTGAAAGGTTCGTAAGAATAAGTTGCTATCTTTATATTGAAGAATGCAGACCCCCAAATTATAGCTAATATTACCAATAATAATAAATCAAAGGAGTTCGCTGCTCTCATTTCAAGTCAAAATTGTATTCATGTGATATGTGCATAGCTGTTATAAATTTTTAGTTATACTCTAATGAAACACCTTATATATTCTCAGATGAAATTTAAAACAATTAAAAAACTTTAAGAGGCATTATGAGTTCAAAAGATATCCTAAAGCTTATGAAAGATAAGCAAGTAGAATTCGTAGATCTGAGGTTTACTGATCCAAAAGGTAAATTACAACACTTAACTATGGACGCTACCGTGGTTGATGAAGATATGCTTAGCAAAGGAGTTTTTTTTGATGGTTCATCTATTGCAGGTTGGAAAGCAATAAATGAATCTGACATGATTTTAAAGCCTGATCTGGAAAGGCCAATAATTGATCCGTTTAATTCTCATACTACATTAAACATTTTCTGCGATATTTTGGATGCGGTAAAAAAAAACCCTTATGAAAGAGATCCAAGAGGAACAGCTAAAAAGGCAGAATCTTATCTAAAGAAAACAGGTATTGGTGATAAATCTTACTTCGGTCCCGAGCCTGAGTTTTTTGTATTTGACGACGTGAGATATAAAAATGATATGAATGAAACTAGTTTCGCAATAGATAGTTCGGAAGGTCCGTACAACACTGGTAAAAAATACGAAAATGGTAACTTAGGTCATAGACCCGGGGTTAAAGGTGGTTATTTTCCCGTTCCTCCAGTAGATAGCGCGCAAGATATGAGAGGCGAATATTTAAAAGCTCTAAAAGATATGGGGGTAAAAGTGGAAAAACATCATCACGAAGTTGCTCCAAGCCAACACGAGTTAGGTATGTATTTTGGAACATTAACAAATATGGCTGACAACGTACAACTTTATAAATACGCAGTACAAATGGTAACTAATTCTTTTGGTAAAACTGCAACATTCATGCCTAAGCCTGTTAAAGGTGATAACGGATCAGGAATGCACTGTCATCAGTCAATATGGAAAGGTAACACTCCACTGTTCATGGGTAATGAGTATGCGGGACTTTCTAAAGAAGCTCTTTATTATATAGGAGGTATCTTAAAACACGCCAGAGCAATAAATGCGTTTTCTAATGCTACTACTAATAGTTATAAAAGACTAATACCAGGTTTCGAAGCTCCTGTAATATTAGCTTACTCAGCAAGAAATAGATCTGCCTCATGCAGGATACCTGTAATAATGAATCCAAAAGCTGCTAGAATGGAAATAAGATTTCCAGACGCTGCTGGGAACCCATATTTAACTTTCGCATCAATGTTAATGGCTGGAATTGATGGAATAAAAAATAAAATTGATCCAGGTAAAGCATTCGATCAAGATTTATATTCTCTTTCTGAAGAAGAAGTTAAAAAACTTCCAACAGTTTGCGGCTCTTTGAGAGAAGCTATGCAAAACTTAGATAATGATAGAAAATTTTTAACACAAGGAGGTGTATTCACTGATGATCAAATTGATGCTTACATTGAGTTGAAATTTCAAGAAATTTACAATTTTGAACATACTCCTCATCCGATAGAGTTTGAAATGTACTACAGTAGCTAAACTTTAAAAGACTCTCCACAACCGCAACGCTCAGTTTCGTTTGGATTTTTGAAAACAAATTGTGAAGAAAATTTTTCTTTTTTAAAATCCATTTCAGTTCCCAGTAAATACATTATAGCTTTCGCATCAATAAGAACTTTTACTCCTTTTTCTTCAATTACCTCTTCGTTTGGTCTAATTTCTTTTGCATATTCCATAACATAAGACATGCCAGCGCATCCCCCAGATTTAACACCAACTCTCACTCCGATTGCAGAGCTTTCTGCTCTGGACATAATTTGTTTTATTCTCTCAGCAGCATTATCGCTTAATTTGATTATTTGTTCTCTCATAAATTCAATTCCAATTTAGCAGCTTCTGACATTTTATCTTTTGTCCAAGGAGGATCCCAAACCAATTTTAAATCAACATCCTGAATTCCTTCAATCTTTAATATATTATTTTTAACAGAATTAGGCAAACTTTCGGCAACAGGACAGTTCGGAGAAGTAAGGGTCATTTCTATTATTACTCTTTTATCCTCTTTGACCTCAATTTTATATATTAGACCTAATTCAAAAATATTAACTGGAATTTCTGGGTCATAAATTTTTTTTATTTCGGATATTATTTTTTCTTTTAATTCGCTCATAAAATTATGTTTTTTTTTCTAAAGCTGACAAAAGCGTATGCCAAGCCATTGTTGCACACTTAATTCGCATTGGAAATTCTTGAACACCAGATAAAGAGGAAATGGTAATTATTTGATCTTCAGTTAAACTATTTAAAGTAATTTTTGATTTTGTTTTTAACATATTTAAAAAATCGTCTGTAATTTTTTTTGAAAATTGTAAATCTCTCCCTTTTAATGTATCTGTTAAAATTGAAGCTGATGCTAAAGATATTGCGCAACCTTCCCCTTCAAAACTCAAGCCTGAAATATTTTTATTCTTATCTAATTTTAAATAAATATGAACTTTGTCTCCACAAAGAGGATTATGAGCTTTTGCATCGTGATTATACCCTACGCACTTACCCTTATTTCTTGGGTTTTTTGCATGATCCAAAATAATTTCTTGATATAGTTCTTTTAGTTCCATTTAAATTTGAAAGACTTTTTTACATTTCTTAATTGACTCACTTAAAACATCAATATCTTCTTTTGTATTATATACTCCTATTGAGGCTCTAGCCGAAGCTGATATTCCAAGTTTATCATGTAAAATTTGACAACAATGATGACCAGCTCTAATTGCTACTCCATTATCATCTAAGATTGTAGCTATATCATGAGGATGAATACCTTTAACAGTAAAAGACATTATGGATGCTCTGTTTTTGGGATTACCAATAATATTTACAGCATTGTCTTTTCTTAATTTTTCTAAACCATATTCAAGTATTTGACTTTCATGTTTTTCTATATTCTTTATTCCCAAATCTCGGATAAATTTTATTGATTTAGCGAAAGCAACAACTTCTGCAGTTTGCATTGTCCCTGCTTCAAACTTAGTAGGAGAGTCTGCATAAGTAATTTCATCTTTCTTTACTTCACTAATCATTCCGCCGCCTCCTTGATATGGCGGTAATTCATCGACCCATTTTTTTTTAGCGTAAAGAATACCAAGTCCATTAGGGCCATACATTTTGTGACAAGAAATAGCATAAAAATCACATCCTAAATCTTGTACATCTACAACTGAGTGAGGGGCGCCTTGGGTCCCATCAATCAAAACTGGGATGTTTTTTGATTTAGCCAAGTCGATAATTTCCTTCACTGGCATAATGGTACCAGTTACGTTTGAAATATGGGTGAAAGCAATCATTTTAGTTTTTTCAGTAATATGTTTTTTAAATTCATTAATATTTACCTCTCCACTTTCATTTACAGATGCAAATTTAATTACAGCTCCTATCTTTTTTCTTAGGTAATGCCAGGGAACATAATTTGAATGATGTTCTAATTCAGTGATAAGAATTTCATCGCCAGCTTTTACAAATTTTTCACCATAAGTATTAGCTACTAAATTTATTGCCTCCGTTGCACCTTTTGTGAAAATTATTTCTTCTCTATGTTTTGCGTTAATATAAGATTTGACTATATCTCTTGTTTCCTCAAATTTATTAGTAGCTTTCACTGCTAAGGTATGAACACTCCTGCCGACATTTGAAAATTCAGTTTCGTAAAACCTAGACATCTCATCAATTACTGTTATTGGTTTCTGAGAGGAATTGGCACTATCCAAGTAAATTAAAGGCTTATTTTTAATTTTTTGTTTAAAAATTGGAAATTTTGATTTTATGTTTTCAAACTCCATCAATCTGTTCCTTAATAGTTTTTTCTAGAAAAGTTTTTATTTTTTTTTCAGGAAAATTATCAAAAATCTCATTTAGAAAACCATTTATTAAAAGTTTTTTAGCTTCTATTAAATTTATCCCTCTAGTCATTAAATAATGAATAGCATCTCCATCTATACTTCCCGATGTAGATCCATGCGAACACTTTACATCATCAGCATATATCTCTAGCTCAGGCTTAGCATTAAATGCAGCTTTATCATCCAAAATGAGAGCTTTGCTCAATTGATAAGCGTCAGTTTTTTGAGCAATATCTTTTACAAATATCTTGCCTTGATAAATACCATTGCTTCCACCATCTAAAACATTCTTAATTTTTTGATAACTTTTACAATTTGGAGCCAAGTGATTTATTTGAGTTTTAATTTCTTGATGTTCATTTTTACCTAAACTTAATCCAGATAAAATAAAACAATTACTATTTTCTTTTAGTAAGTTTATATTTTGATCTATTTTGTTTAATTCTAATCCAGAACTCAGTATAAAATTTTGATAACTTGAGTTGTAACCTTGCGATCCTATTACGCTTTTGTAAAAATAACCATTACTTTTTGTCTTTTGGATAATGATACTTTTTAAAACTGAATTATCTTTTATTTCGATATCTTCAAAAGTATTTTTGATAAATTTGCTTTTCTCATTAATATTATATTCTATAATAGTTATTTCAGAATTTTGATTAAGTATAATCTTATTAGAATTATTAATAATTTTATTATCCAAATTTGAGGTAAAATAATTATAAATTATTAATGGTTTTTTACACTTATAATTCTCTTGAATTTCTAAAAAAAATCCTCCTAAAGATAAAGCTTTATTTAAAAAATATAGATTATTATTTGAGTGATAATTGATTTCCTCAACTGACTTAAAATTTTTAATTTTAACTTTTTCTTTTTCCTCAAATTTTATATCACTAGATTTATATAATCCATTTACTAAAATAATAGAATTATGCTCAAAATCATCGACTAACTCGATTTTTTTCTCAAAATTAAAGCTGTAATCATTCGAAATATTTTTAAAATCTCTTCTTATAATAAAATTTAGATCAGTAAATTTCCAGTTTTCATCTTTTTTATTTGGAAGACCAGAATCTAAAAAAAGTTTAAGATTTTTTTCTCTACCTATTTTATCTTTTTCTGAAAACGAAGATGTTTTATTTAAATCAATATTAAATAACTGTTCAATCATTTTAAATTTTCATATCCTGTTTTTTCTAATTCTTGACCTAGATCAGCGCATCCAGTTTTAACAATTTTACCATTAGATAGTACATGGATGAAATCTGGTTTAATATAATCAAGTAAACGTTGATAATGTGTGATGATTAAAAAAGCGTTTTTCTTATTTTTATGAGAGTTTACCCCATCAGCAACAATTCTAAGTGCGTCAATGTCTAACCCGGAGTCAGTCTCATCCAAAATAGCTAATTTAGGGTCTAAAAGCTTCATCTGAAGTATTTCATTTTTCTTTTTTTCTCCACCTGAAAAACCAACATTTAATTGTCTAGATAAAAATTTTTCATCAATGTTTAATTCAGAAGCTTTCTCTTTAATTAATTTTAAAAGAGATAGTGTGTCTAGTTCTTTTTCACCTTTGGCTTTTCTAATTGTATTTAATGAAGTTTTTAAAAAATTAGTCGTGTTAACACCCGGAATTTCCAGAGGGTATTGAAACGCTAAAAATATTCCTTTTTGTGCACGCTCTTCTATCGAGATATCTTGTAAATTTTTTCCTTCATACTTTAAGTTACCACTCACATCATAGCCATTCTTTCCGGATAGTATGTTGGCTAATGTGCTTTTTCCTGATCCATTAGGACCCATAATTGCATGAACCTCTCCAGCCTTTATTTCTAAATTTAGGCCATTTAAAATTGACTTATCATTTACAGAGGCTTTTAAATTTTGTAATTGAAGCATTATCCTACACTGCCTTCCAGGCTTATTGAAACCAGTTTTTGAGCCTCTACGGCAAACTCCATTGGTAGTTGTTGCAACACTTCTTTGCAAAAACCATTTACTATAAGGCTAACTGCTTCTTCTTGATTAAGCCCTCTTTGATTACAATAAAATAACTGATCTTCATTAATCTTCGATGTTGTTGCTTCATGCTCAACTATTGAAGATGAATTTTTGTTTTTGATATAAGGAACAGTGTGAGCGCCACACTTGTTACCCATAAGCAAGGAATCGCATTGTGTATAATTTCTAGAGTTAAAAGCTTTCGATCCTATATCTACAAGTCCTCTGTAGGTATTATCTGCTTTGCCAGCTGAAATTCCTTTTGAGATAATTTTACTTTTAGTGTTTTTTCCCAAATGAATCATTTTTGTACCTGTATCTGCTTTTTGATGATTATTTGTGATAGCTATAGAGTAAAATTCACCAACTGAATTATCGCCTTGCAAAATACAACTTGGATATTTCCAAGTAATAGCAGAACCTGTTTCTACTTGCGTCCAAGAAATTTTGGAATTCTTTCCTCTACAAGCTCCTCTTTTAGTTACAAAATTATAAATACCTCCTACTCCATCTTTATCTCCGGGATACCAATTTTGCACAGTTGAATATTTAATTTCTGCATCATCTAGTGCAATTAATTCCACATTAGCTGCATGTAATTGGTTTTCGTCTCTCATGGGAGCTGTGCACCCTTCAAGATAACTTACATAGCTTCCTTTATCCGCTATAATAAGTGTTCTCTCAAATTGACCAGTTTCTGAAGCATTAATTCTAAAGTATGTAGAAAGCTCCATCGGGCACCTAGTTTTTGGAGGAATGTAAACGAAAGATCCATCTGTAAATACTGCAGAATTAAGTGTTGCAAAATAGTGGTCGCTAATTGGGATTACAGAACCTAAATATTTTTTTACTAAATCAGGGTGTTTTTGAATGGCTTCAGATATTGGGCAAAAAATTATTCCTTTTTTATCAAGTTCTCCTTTAAAAGTTGTTGCAACTGAAACTGAGTCAAAAACAGCATCTACAGCAACACCGCTCAATCTTTTTTGTTCATTGAGTGGGATGCCTAGCTTATTATAAGTTTCGATAAGTTTTGGATCAACCTCGTCTAAACTTTTTGGTTTTTCTTTCATGCTTTTTGGAGCAGAATAATAATACAAATTTTGATAATCAATTTTAGGATACTTCGGTTTTTGCCAATTTGGTTCTTTTAAAACCTTTAACCTATTAAAGGCTTTTAGTCTCCAGTCTAACATCCACTTAGGCTCTTTTTTGATTTGAGATATGAACTTAATTGTCTCCTCAGAAAGTCCTTTTGGAGCTTTAAAATTCTCTATTTCAGTAGTAAAACCGTATTTATATTCCTGATTACTTAATTCTTCATTTTTCATAAATTTAATTGTTTCTAGTTAAGTCCTGTAATTTTACTCTCTCAAAAAATCCATTTATATGTTGGTCTAATTGGTCCCATAAATTATGCGTGATACATTTAGTAGATTTATTGTTACATCCTTTTTTTGAATTTTTTTTGCAATTAAGTGTTTTTACCTCTTCATCAACAGCATATATAATATTTGATAATTTAATTTCAGATGCTGGTTTTTCTAAAACATATCCCCCATTTGCTCCTCTAGAACTTCTAACTAATTTATTATCTCTTAGTTTTAAAAAAATTTGTTCTAAATAGGCTAATGAAATATTTTGTCTTAAAGATATTTCTGAGAGACTTATAGGTCTTTTTTTAGCATTAGATGCTAAATCAGCCATAGCCATAACTGCGTATCTGCCTTTAGTAGTTAATTTCATCAATAATCGTTGTAATATAATAATTTTAATCGAATTCCTACTTATTTAGTAAGGATTAAAAAAAAATATTTGTCGCATAAAAACGTGTTATAACTCAGTACTTTTTTTTTTAATAGTAATCATTATCAAGTATGAAGCCTAAAAGTTTAGAAATTTTTATACCAGGACCTGCAGGACGATTAGAAGCAAAATATTATAAAAATCCCAAATTTGGATCTCCAGTAGCGATTGTTTTGCATCCTCATCCCCAATATGGTGGAACAATGAATAATCGAATTGTTCAATTAATGTATAACATTTTTTTAGAAAATGGTTTTTCTGTAATAAAAGTAAATTTTAGAGGCGTTGGAAAAAGCGAAGGTGTGTTTGATAATGGACAAGGAGAATTGTCAGATGCTGCAGCTGCATTAGATTGGATTGAAAGACAAAATTTAGATTATAGCCAATGTTGGGTTTCGGGTTTTTCTTTTGGATCACTAATATGCATGCAACTTATAATGCGAAGACCTGAGGTAAATAATTTTATTGCGGTGTCTCCTCAACCAAATGTTTATGATTTTTCTTTTCTTGCACCATGTCCAACATCTGGTCAAGTGATATACAGTGATAACGATGAGTTGGTCACTAAAGAAAGTATTACTGAGCTTGATAACAGAATTAAAAACCAAAAAGGAGTAGAAGTAATTTTTTCAAAAATAAAAAATTCAAATCATTTTTTTAAGAATAAAGAAAATGAATTAACTTCTGAAATTGAAAGATATCTAAAGGAAAAGACAGCTTTAATTTAATTTTCTATAATTTCTCCACCTACGGTAGGACTATGACATCTAGTAGTATTTGGAAAAGAAATAGGAAGATTTTTATAAGATCTAATTGCGAGGTAGGCAAATGCCTGGGACTCAACAAAATCTCCGTTAATTTCATACTTATCAATTAGCTTTAAATTAATGTTATTCGATATTTTTTTTGATATTGACGTCAGTAAACTCTCATTTTTTCTTCCACCTCCACAAACTAAAATTTCTTCAATTTTGCTAAACTTAGTAAATAGTAGCGTAAGAGCTTCTCCAAGAATACTAGCAGTAAAATCTGTAAGAGTTGCTGCGCCATCTTCAAGTGATAATCCTCTAGCAAAAGAGATATCAAAGTCATTTGTATCAAAAGATACTTTATGCTTGTTTATTCTGTTATTATAAAGTTCTTGTGCTTGTTCTAAAATAATCTCGTTAATTTTTCCTCTAGAAGCAATTAAACCTTTATTATCAAATTTATGTTTTGAGTTTTTTCTAATCCAGTTGTCGATTAAGCAATTCCCTGGGCCTAAATCTTTACTAAATATTTTTAGAGAACCTATTGGCTCTTTTACAACTGTAATATTAGATATTCCACCAATATTTAATATACAAACTGGTAGTTTAATTTTTTTTTGGGTGGCGATTAACTGGTGGAATATAGGGGTAATAGGGGCGCCATCACCTCCGTTTAAAATATCTTGTTTTCTAAAATTAAAAACAATCTTTTTTTTTGATAATTGATTTAATAATTTACCATCTCCCAATTGTAATGAAATTTTCTCATCGGCATTATGGTAAATTGTTTGGCCATGGAAACCTATTAAAGTATCTTGATCACTCAAATCAAATTCCTTAATAACTTTAGCGTGAAATATTGTAATTTTCCTTGCTAACTCACTAATTTCGTTTTGATATTTATTTAGATCTTTAGAGGTATAAATTTTTTCTTTCAAACTATGTATATCCTCATAAATTGAGGAATCATATTCGAAGTAACTGTCTTTAATAACCTGAAATTTGTCTATCCCATTCGACCTTATCAAGGAAGCATCAACACCATCACCGGATGTTCCGCTCATTAAGCCTAAAGAAGTATAATTTTTTAGCATATTTTTATTTATTTATAATGTTTTTTGTATAATAGTGTTTTAAATAATTTGTGCTATGAAAAATAATTTTA
>MDTD01037448.1_pt1 | contig 11041 bp, 8 predicted proteins | sample 811221 | NCBI WGS metagenome assembly MDTD01 (sample SAMN05326646, study PRJNA326480) | marine metagenome | isolation source: seawater | place: Pacific Ocean: South West | collected 2011
GAGAATAAGAACACATTGCGGGAGTGATAAAGTTGTCAAACGAAGCAAACCGCAAACTCGACGAATTACGCCAAAAGCGTGATGAAGCGCGCTTGGGTGGTGGTTTAAAGAAACAAGAAGCAATTCGTAAAACTGGTCGAGGGACCGCTAGAGATCGTATCGATATGCTACTAGATGAAGAATCATTTATAGAAATTGACTCTTTTGTTACCCATCGGGTCGTTGACCACAACATGTTTTTGCATCAGACCCTTGGCGACGGAGTCGTAGCCGGTCATGGTACTATCGACGGCCGAAGAGTATACTGCTTTGCCCAAGATTTCAGCGTTCACGGTGGCAGTATGGGTGAGAGTCACGCCAAGAAAATCAGCAAGGTTGTCGAAATGGCAGAACGAGCAAAAGTTCCAATTGTCGGAATGTGGGATGGCGGCGGTCAACGAGCCCAAGACGGTGTTTCAGGGCTTGCTGGAACTGGGGAATTACTCGATCGATTAGTTCAGTGTAGCGGTAGGGTGCCGATCATAAGCTTAGTTTTGGGACCGGTTGTCGGCGTCTCATCATTAGCTGCGAGCCTGGCAGATTTCACTATTTTAGGCGAAGAGCACGGCCAATTATTTCTTTCATCGCCCATCGAAACCCCAGAAGTAATTCAAGGTGAAATTGATGCTTCAGGACTTGGCGGAGCTAACCTGCACGCTTCGAGGTCTGGTATCGCCTGTCTAATTGCTGATGATGAGGAGGATGCTTGTGAAATGGCTGCGGAAATCCTCGGTTTTTTACCTGACCACAATGGAGCAACCGCGCCGTTTGTTGAAACAGCCGACCCACATGATCGACAAAACTCCGAACTTGAGGCACTAGTTCCTGATAACCCAAACCGGCCGTATGACATGGTCAAAGTGGTAGAGGAGATAGTTGACGACGGCCACTTCATGGAATTATTCGATGCTTATGCTGATAACATCATTATCGGTTATGCTCGTTTAGGTGGTAGAACAGTAGGAGTCATTGGCAATCAGCCGAAGGTGCTTGCTGGTTGTTTGGATATTGATGCGTCAATAAAAGCGGCGCGCTTCATTCGAACATGTGACGCGTTCAACATCCCTCTGCTGACCTTAGAAGACGTCCCCGGTTTTCTCCCCGGAGTAGTTCAGGAATGGGGTGGTATAATTCGGCACGGTGCAAAACTATTGTTCGCGTATGCAGAGGCCACGGTGCCAAAGTTAACCCTAGTAACCAGAAAAGCCTACGGAGGTGCTTATCTAGCAATGTCATGCAAACATCTACGCAGCGACTACAACATTGCATGGCCAACGGCAGAACTAGCAGTCATGGGTGCTGAGGGTGCGGTGAACATCATTCATCGGCGTGAGATTAATGCAGCTGAGGACAATCACAAAGAGGATGTTCGTGCCCAGTTAGTTGATGAGTATAAAGCCAAATTTGGTGACCCATATGTCGCGGCTCGGAACGGTTGGCTAGATGATGTAATCGAACCCAGTGAATCAAGAATGCGACTGATTCGAGCGTTGAACATTTTGCGATCGAAACGTGAGTGGAGTCCCCCAAAAAAGCACGGTAATATTCCGTTGTGATTACTTATTCTGATTTATTCTTGACAGTAAACCACTTGGTGACAAGTCTACGCCAATTTCTTGCTCTATAACATCAACTTCTGGCTCAGCCTCAACTAAAATTTCGCTATTACTAACTGGCTCGCTACGCATGGTGCGGAGAATTATCAACAACAGCAACACCATGATGATTAGACCTAGAGAGCCGACTGCAACCAAAGTAGTTGAAACAGCCAAGCCGTCCTCGTTATCCGCGGTATCAACAATTACCGCGATTGTTGAGTTGAAATCAATTACAGTGTATTCCACTACCCCTGCGGTGAAGTCTTCGTCAAATACTGTCACTTTTATCTCGACGGTAACGCTACGATTAACTGGGACCTCGAGCATTGTGACACACTCTTTTGAGTTGCCGGTATCGTCTACAATGCAGGACGGCTGGAGATTGTCTTGGACCACACCATCGAGGGCTATTTCCACGTTATGATCGCCTGCCCCGTCGTTGTCAAACACTGACCAAGCAAGTGTTGCTGCGGTTTCATCAATGATGTTCACATTCATTAGGTTCAGGACGGGTAAATCTGGCACGCTTGCAACATTTATGTTTAACAACCTCGATATGGTATTTGTGCCATCTGAAACATTTAGCCACTCATTGTTGATATTGCCGAAGAAATCATTGCTGGGAGAAACAATCAATTGGTCACCAGAAATAATTGCCACATTCGCTGTTGTAGATTCTGATTCAACTGTCCAAGTAAGTGTGTCTCCGTCGATATCATAAGCAAACTCGGACAGATTGAACGATTTTGTATCGTCCTCTAACAACGAAACATCCCACATTGATGCATTGTCCGTCACTGGGTCGTCGACTGGTGCAACCTGAATCGGTATGTCAAGGTCAACTGGATTGGTTGCCCCATCGGTGACCCTGACATGAAGAACTGTTGCGCCGTTTGCATCGGCTATTGGAGTGAGTGTCAGAACTCCGTTGTAATAATAAAATTCTACAGGCCCAGCAACCCCTTGGGTTTGCTCATTGATAGAAGCAAGTAGCGGCTCACCCTCGGGGTCGTAAGCATAATCAGTAATATTCACTGCAACCGCTGGACCGTCTTCAATCAATGTCTGCATTACGACATCATCTACTTTGACTACCGGGTCATTGTAAGGAACAACAAAAATTTCCAACGTAGTGTTTACTTCATCAATGATACCATTGCCATCAGCTCTCAACAATATATCAACCTCAGCACCACCAATGTATTCCTCAGTAACAGTGTGTGAAACACTCAATCCTCGATAATCAGAATCGATTTGAAGCGAAAAGTTACTGATTTGTCCACCACTCAACACCGCATCGACGATGAACAGTTCTTGTCCATCCGGATCAACACCAATGTCACTGGCTAGAATGTATCCTTGGCCGCGCTCTGCAACCTCGATAGCCGGGGCAGGAACCGTCAGTGCAATTGGTGAGTCTGTCCGATTAAATTGGTGCTCCACGGTCGTCGGCGCGCCCTCAACCATAATCGTCATGAATGCAGTATGGATCCCAGGCGCTAATGATTCGACGGAATAATCACACTGAACGGTTCCGTTGCCATGTATTATCCCATCCGATACGACGATGCGATTGACACCACACTCGACATCGATTTGCCACTCGCTATCGATTTCGTCAAAATTCTCCCCACTTCTTAGCGTCCAATTACTAACTATTGAGAAGGTATCATATCTACCGAAATCATTGACCGCTTCGGGGGTTTTTGACAAATTTTCAATCAGTAAAAACACTGATTCAAACAAATCTTCCTCGGTGTAAGATTGCGAATCGCTTGATGATGTTGGTGAACCCTCCCGATTGAATGCCGGCCGGAAATCAGCATGCACCCCACGCAGTGTTAGGTCTAAATATGGTATTAGGTGAGCAATTGCATAATCTATTTGCTCAGTTTGAGTCATCGATGCGTCACCATCGCCACGGTCATCGCCAAAAAATATCCCGTCATCAATTTCATCTTGGAATTGGTAGTGGTCTGCTCCTAACACGTGCATCCAGTGCCATCCCAATTGCTCTGTAGCACTAATTACCGGCAGGTTATCCTGACCACGAGCAATTTCGTCAACCGTCCCTGTCATGAACAAACCGGTAGCTGGAGATGCTGGGTCGATGTTCCAGTCACTTGGCTTGATGTTGTGCCATCCGTCGCCTGTGGCCCAGCCCGAGAAATCTATGCCTAATCCAAATAATGACCGAGGGGGTTGAATATCATCAGAAAGTTCTGATTCGGGCCAGAATGGGAAGACTGAATAGGCAACTGCAGCACCTGAACCGTGGCCTGACACGCCCCAATGGTCAAGATCTACATTACCAAACGATGATGCAATCAAATTGTTTGTTGAATTAGTTTGGTTCATCAACTCAACAATCGACTCTAGCAATTTGAATGATTGAGCGACGTTTGCAGTATCATCAGAATCAAAATCATTGGTAATCACCACAATTGTCCCACGCTCGGCTATTTCCCCTGAAATAATTCCATAGTCATCGTTGTTCTCACCCTCATCAGCAAAAAATACGGTGTACGGAAATGGGCCATTACCTGCCATCGGTTGGTCCTCACCATCTTGCATCGCTGGGTAAACAATCCTGACAGAGTATCCCTCCGCTTCCAAATCCGCATAACCAACAGGAAAATCCACTCCAGTATGTTGGGTTTTGAAATTTTGTGATTCTTGGGGATGAGCAGATGATACGCCAATACTGCCTATGCTAAGTAATAAAATAGCAATCACAAGCGTCGTGTCCAGTCTCAACTAAATCATCCCAAGTAATCTAAATGACCAGTTAGTCATATTTTGAAATTGGTGTCTCATGAGTATGACGCGAGAACCGATTCAGCCACAACCAACATTGAGACTAACAAATCTAGTGGCGGCAACATGTCGGTGAATTGCGGCGCCCACAACTGTGACCAACTTTCGAGATGTTGCGCTGCTAGCAACCATCTACCATCGATGATGTCTCCGGTTATTACGGCGACTCTATCATCATAACTACCATCGACACTATGGTATTTCGATTTCATTACGTGACCAGTGATTTCGATGTCATTTGGCACCGTATCGTCATCAAAGTTAACAAAGAAATCACAGATTTTGTCGGAAGTTTTTGTTATCTCAAGCCATTCATAATCACTAAGATCACGCTTGCCACCAAAAATTTTGACCTTCCCGCCTAACTTTTGCCACGTGTGAGCAGTTGAGCGTGCGGCTCCGCCGCCGCCAATTATCCCAAGTACTGCTCCGTTGAATATGTCTACTCCGAAATACTGTGCAACCCTAGCAACTCCTGAACCATCGACATTTGAGGACCACCAACCAAATCCGTCCCATCGAAGAGTATTTACTGATTCAATAAGTGATGAGTCATTAAAATCTATTACTGCATCTGATTTTAACTGGTGTTTGAGTGGGGAGGTCAGGTTAATCCATACCTCCTCAGGAAAGGATTTTGTCGGTAGATTTACTTTATGACTAAAAGGAAGACTTGCGGAAATTTTACTGAACTTTTCTCGACTCAAACCGGCAATTGATTGATTGGTCTCAGCGGTCGATTCCAAAACCTTCTGCATCAACGCTTTGTTACGAAATTTACCAAACGGTGCACCGGTCAAATCCCAATTAACATTATCCGGTATAAATTTGACATGTCCCCACGCAAGGGCGTCCTGAATGTATTTAACATCGACTAAATCGGTTTGAATCAGATTAAATCTTTGACCTGGAGTGAGTTGTTTGGAGACATATTGGGCAACTATATTGACTAAAACTGGGGATAGTGAGTGGTTAACGGGATGTCCTGCAACAGCGTAGTAAACATCCGCCATATTGTACGTTCATTGCCATTGTTTTTGAACTACACCGTTGAGAATAACAGATAGGAATAACCTTTGAAAATGAGGACCATTTAGCATTGTCATGGCAGGAATAGGATTCATTAGTAACCAGACCGCTGGCAAAGGAGCAATTGCTGCTCTGACAGGGATTCTTGGTCTTTACATGACGGCAGCAATGTGGGCTGAATTTAACGATGCCCTCGGCACCTATTTCGGGCCGAGCCTTGGAATAATTATCGGCACTACGATTTTCCTCATTTATCAAGACCGTAAAAACGTCAAAGAATTTACTGCTGGCCAGAATTATAGCACCTCAGAAAGCACAACTCTAGTAAAAGGAGATGACGGTCGCTACACCCACGTTGAGACCAATATCGAAAAGGGACGAAACCCCGTGTTATTTGTTGCCATGTTGTATTTCGCCATCATACTCTTCTCCGAAATTTCCTGGTCAAACCTTATTTTCTGAGGTCATACCTTGTCAAATCTTCTTGATATTTTTATCATGAAGCAAAGAGCTCTTGACGTCGACGACCAAAACGCCAAAACCGTATTTTGGGTAATGTTCGAGAAGTTATCGATTATCCTTTCATTGGTCATTATTTTCGCCATTACGTTAGCTTTGAACCTCCCCTGGTGGGCGATAGGTGCTATCCTCGGATTCTCACTAGGACCTGTTGTCTATGGTCATTATTACTTCATTTACATCAGGCCGGTGATGAAGCGACGGGAAGGTTGATGAGTGAGCGCTCCGTGTGATTGACAGGTGAAGGTATGGGTTTATTCGGCGATTTACTTGAAATGATAGGGCTTGGAGGAATAACCGGAGTAGACATTCTATTCGCAGCAATGGCGATTGTCGGAACATTCTTGTTCATTATCTATTTTTTGTTGATTCTGATTGGAGATTTCACGGGCGGTTTCTTTGACTTTGAGATGGATGCTGACGGCATATTTCATCTATTCACAATCCAAGGTTTACTGAGTTTTATTATGATGTTCGGGATTTTCGGATTATCGGTATCGCAGGCAGATCAAAACGCCTTTGTTGCAATTATTGCGGGCACCATTGCTGGGACATTTTCGATGTATATCGTCGGTAAAGTATTCCAAATGATGGCCAGTCTTGAACAAGATAACACGGTCGAACATTCCCAGGCAATCGGCGCTAGAGGGACTGTTTATCGAACCATACAACCGGGTCAGATGGGCCAGGTTCAGGTCGAGTATCAAGGCGCTTTGAGGACCGAATCAGCTATGGCAAAAGATGTAAATTTAAAACTGGAAACTGGTAAATTCATCAAAGTTGTCGATTCAATTGCTGAGCGATTGATTGTTGTCCCCCTTGATATAAGCGGTGAAGACAACTAACTTTCCTCCAAAAGTGCACCTTCACGGGGGGTGAATCCTCTTATAGGGGTGTGAATTGGTAACAACATGGTCGCAGAAGCGCTAGCACTGATTGGTATTGCATTACTGGTATTCGTATTGTTAGTGACGATTTACGTCGCAACATCTAGATATAAATTGGCTCCATCTGACAAGATTTTAGTTGTTTATGGTAATGTTAAGGATAAAGGTTCAGCAGCGTGTTACCACGGTGGCGGTAAAATCGTCTGGCCGTTGATTCAACACTACGCATACTTAGATCTCAAGCCAATGACAATTTCCATCGACTTGGAACACGCCTTGTCACAGCAAAATATCAGAATTAACGTTCCTTCTACCTTTACAATCGGTATCTCAACCCAACCTTCAGTTATGAAGAATGCCGCAGAACGTCTCCTTGGGCTACCGGTTCCGCAAATTGAAGATATGGCAAAAGAGATCATTTTCGGTCAACTACGTTTGACTGTTGCTTCACTAACTATCGAGCAAATAAACCAAGACAGAGAAGCATTCCTTGAGAAAGTATCTACCAACGTGGATACCGAATTGCACAAGATTGGTCTTTACCTAATTAACGTTAACATCACTGATATTACAGATGAGGCAGACTATATTGCATCTATTGGTGCCAAGGCAGCAGCGGTTGCTATCGCTGACGCAACCGTTGACCGAGCTGAGGCAGCCCGTGATGGTGCTGTTGGAAAAGCCGCAGCAGATAGAGACCGAGAGATTGAGGTCGCTAAAGCTGAGGCTGAGGCATCCAAAGGACAAAAAGCGGCTGAAGCTGACAAGCGTGTATTCGTTCAGCAACAAGAAGCACTGGCTGTCGAGGGTGAAAACGTCTCACGTGCTGACATCGCTGCCTACAATGCTGACTTAGCGGAAAGAGAAGCAGAAGCGCTACAACGTTCTGAAGTTGCAAGAAGAAAGGCTCAATCAGAAATTGAAAGGGCCCAGTATGAACTCGAAGGTGAAAGATTGCGTGCTGAGGAAATCGCTCGTGAGGAAGTATCGAAGCAGCAAATTGAAATCGCTGCCGAAGCGGAAGCGGAACGACAGCGCAGAATAGCCCGTGGTCAAGCAGACGCAATCCTAGCAAAATTCAACGCTGAAGCGGAGGGAACCAGAGCGGTTCTTGAAGCAAAGGCTGCAGGTTATCAGTCACTTGTCAGCAGCGCTGGCGGTGACCCCAAGGCAGCTGCTACGTTACTCATGGTTGAGAAGATCGAAGAAATTGTTGCTCGACAAACTGAAGCGATTGCCAACTTAAAGATTGACAAGATTACTGTTTGGGATTCTGGCAATGGTGGCGAAGGTGGCAGTACCGCAAACTTCGTTTCTTCCCTAATCAAGTCACTACCTCCTGTGCATGATGTTGCTAAGATGGCAGGAGTAGACTTGCCTGACTACCTTGGTAGCATGAAAGAAGAGTAATGTTGCCTGATTAATAGGGCCACCCAACTGGCCACTGTTGTGGTAATTTAGACCGTATCATTCAAGGACTTAGCCAGACGTAGTTTGGCTATGCCTACAGACCTTGAGATCGCTAATGCTGCTAATCTTGAACCAATTGAAGCAATTGCATGGAAACTGGGAATTTCCTCCACCGAGATTATGCCCATGGGTAGAAGTGTTGCAAAGATAACCTGGGATGCGTGCAAGTCTCGTATGGCAAAACCTCAGGGGAGTCTGGTTTTGGTTACCTCAGTTAATCCAACTCCGTTTGGTGAGGGTAAGACAGTAACCACAATTGGTCTTACTCAGGCACTGTGTCGTATTGGACAATCAGCCACCTGCGTGATTAGGGAACCATCTATGGGTCCAGTGTTCGGCATCAAGGGCGGAGCGGCTGGTGGAGGCTACTCACAGGTACTGCCAATGGAAGATATCAATTTGCACTTCACCGGAGATTTGCATGCGGTTACCTCTGCCCACAATTTGTTATCAGCTCTGATAGATAATCACATCAAACATGGTAATGAATGCGAGTTAGATTCAACAAAGATTAGCTGGCCTAGAGTCCTTGACATGAACGACCGGGCGTTAAGAGATATTGTGGTCGGTATGGGTGGAGCGGCTAATGGTCATCTTCGTCAGGATCGGTTTGATATTACCGCTGCCAGCGAAGTTATGGCGATTCTTGTGTTAGCCAGTGATTATGCCGATTTGAAGAAGCGCTTGGGTGAAATCGTAATTGGTCAATCAACAACTGGCAACCCGGTAAAAGCATCCGAATTAGACGCTCACGGTGCTATGGCACTGCTACTAAGAGATGCTTTTCTGCCTAATCTAGTACAAACCTTGGAAGGCAACCCAGCCTTCATTCATGGCGGTCCGTTTGCTAATATCGCACACGGTAATTCAAGCATAATAGCCGATAAGTTAGCGCTAAGTGCCGCTGATATTGTGGTTACTGAGGCTGGATTCGGTTCTGACATGGGTGCTGAAAAATTCATGCACATCAAAGCAGCAACGTCAGGTAAAGGGCCTGATTGTGTAGTCATGAATGTGACCATAAGATCGATGAAATTACACGGTGGCGCTTTTGGTAACCGGGGAGGTTACCGACCTAGCAAAGCCGAGTTGGAGGCGGAAAATGTTGAGGCTGTTTCGATAGGTGCTGCAACTAATTTAGACCGACATATCAGAAATATGGCTGGTTTTGGCGTTCCAGTTATAGTTTCAATCAACAAATTTACCTCAGACACTGCTGCTGAAATCAAAGCCTTGTCTGACGCAGCACACGCAAGTGGTGCACGCGCAGTTACAATTACTGAGGTTCACAGCAAGGGTGGTGAAGGCGGAGAAGAACTAGCGAAAGCAGTGGTAAAAGCTGTTCAAGACCATGTCGCTGCCGGTCGTCCTTTTACTCCATTATTCCTCAAAGATGCACCGGTGATGGAAAAAGTTGAAGCGATAGCAACTAGAATGTATAAGGCAGAATCTGTTATTATTGAAGCCGGTGCCAAGAAACAATTAGACAAAATTACCTCATGGGGTTACGGAAATCTGCCTGTTTGCATGGCGAAAACCCAATATTCCTTCTCACATGATGCTAATAAGCTGGGTGCGCCCAGTGGATTTTCACTCCCAATTAGAGAGTTTAGATTGAATTCAGGCGCAGGTTTCATAGTAGCGATTCTAGGTAATATGATGACTATGCCGGGCTTGCCCAAGCGACCAGCAGCCATTGACATGGATATGGATGATGACGGGAAACAGACTGGCGTCTTTGGGTGAGTCGATGCAAGTATTGAAGCGCGAGTCAATGCTTTGGCGGTTGCGCATTACTACCAATGATGACCTTTGGTCACTGGCAAGACTTGCTCGTCGGGGCATGTCAATTGGTATGCTTGGCGAGCGAAGGGACCAGACAACAGCCGGCGAGGAGGGAGGTAGAGCTAAGGTTGCTGAACGCAAGAAAATGTGGATTCGATTGAGAATTGAATCAACTGAATATCAATCATTTAGTGATGTGGCGCGGATTCACGGCATTATCGAAGAAGCAAAGCTTGACATCGGTAGTTATCATACCCACAACATAAGTGTTGGTGACGAGATTGAACTCTCCTGCCAGACTCCATTCTTGGAGACCGACCAGCAACTCCTCCAGCAGGCTATTGACGCCGCAAAACAAGTGCAAATTGCCCTTGCAGTCGTCGAAAACGATGAGATTATTTTGTTTCACATAACACCTCGGGGACTTCGTGAATCAACAACGTGGACGATGCGTGGTGGCGGTAAACGAGTGGATATCAAACAATCAACCGGAGTCGCTAAACAATTTCGCGAGCGAGTCATCAAGGAACTAACCGAGTCACTCGCAGATGAAACACCATTAATTCTGTGCGGCCCAGGCCACGCTAGAGAGGTAATACTAGCAGAATTGCGCAGTAGTGGCCAAACACGTTTCATGTCCTCAATCGCCACTTCGATGTCAGGCAGAGCTGGGGCCAATGAGGTATTGCGTGAAAACCTTGCAGGTAACCTACTCGATGATTATGCAATAAGTCATGAAATTAGTATTTTAGAAGAGGCATGGAAGCGAATCTCAACCGATGGCGCAGTTGCTTACGGGGCGCAGGAAATTGACCGAGCACTAAATGAGGGGGCGATTGAAACCATGTTGATCTCTGCCGATTTGTTAAGAGATGAAGAATCAACCATCGGCGGCAA
>MDTD01078415.1_pt1 | contig 11039 bp, 10 predicted proteins | sample 811221 | NCBI WGS metagenome assembly MDTD01 (sample SAMN05326646, study PRJNA326480) | marine metagenome | isolation source: seawater | place: Pacific Ocean: South West | collected 2011
CCGTCTATCGCTTCGCGCCCTCGCCGAACGGCCGCCTGCATCTGGGACATGCGCTCTCGGCGCTGATCAATTTCGACGCCGCGCGCGCCTGCGACGGCCGCTTCCTGCTGCGCATCGAGGACATCGACACCACCCGCTGCACAGCCGAACTGGAGGCGGCGATCCACGAGGATCTCGCCTGGCTGGGACTGTCGTGGGAAACCCCGGTTCGCCGCCAGTCAGCGCATTTCGCCAACTATCGCAAGGCGCTTGAAACGCTGGAAGGCGAGGGTCTCGTCTACCGTGGCTATCTGACGCGGCGCGAGATCCGCGATGCGGTCGACCGGGCCGAGAAGCGGGACGGCCGGCCCTGGCCGCGCGATCCCGACGGCGCGCCGCTTTATCCCGGCGACCGGGCCGTGCTGACGCCGCAGGAGATCGCCGCCCGACAGGCCGGCGATGCGCCTTATGCGCTGAGGCTCGACATGAAAAAGGCCGTCGCCCGGCTTTCCGCACCGCTCACCTGGCAGGAAATGCCCGCACCGCAGGCCGGTGCGGAAAACGACGCAGCAACGCGCGTCGCCGATCCGGCCCTTTGGGGCGACGTGGTGCTGGCCCGCAAGGACACGCCGACGAGCTATCATCTCTCCGTCGTGGTGGACGATGCGCTGCAGGGGGTGACCCATGTGGTGCGCGGGCGCGATCCGTTCGAGGCGACCGCGGTTCACCGGTTGCTGCAGGCGCTGCTCGGCCTGCCGCAGCCGCACTACCACCACCACCGGCTGGTTCTGGACGAGACGGGCCGCAAGCTCTCCAAGTCGAAGGGCGACACGGCGCTTTCTGCCCTCAGGGCGGCCGGCGAGAGCCCCGCCGGCATTCGCCGCCGCATCGGCCTCGACGCTTAGGGATCCGCGTTCCTAGCCGCCGAGAAACACCATCCAGGCACCCGTGGTGACCACGGCGGCGGCCGTGGTCAGCGTGATCGAATTTGCCGACATGGCGTGACCGGTGCCGTAATGGGTGGCGAAGAGGAACGCGTTGATGCCGGTCGGGCAGGCGGCCGTCAGTGTGGCCACCGCCACCCAGAGCGGCGGCAGCTGCACCACATGGGCGGCCATCACATAGACCACCGCCGGCATGACCGCGACCTTGAGCAGGCTGAGCACCAGCCCGGGACCGATGTTGCCGCGAATGCCGTAGGCGACCATGCTCATGCCGAGCGAAAACAGCGCGACGGGAATGGCGGCGCCTGCAATCCGGCCGAGCACATCGGCGAAGACCCCGCTGACCGGAAGCCCGGTGATGCGCCACAGGCCGCCGGCCAGAATGCCGATGACGATCGGGTTGGTCACCAGATTGCGCGCGACGCCTGCAAGAACGCCGGAAAGCGGCTTGGCGTCCTGGGTGCCGTCGACCACGGCCGCGCGTTCCATCACCACGGAACAGACGACCGTCATCACCGGCAGATGGATCGAGATCAGCACGAACAGGGGCACCAGGCCCGCCTCGCCGTAGATCGAGGTGATCAGCGGAATGCCGACCAGCACCGTATTGGCGAAACCGGCGCTGATGCCGCCGATCACGCCGGCGCGCGCGTCCCGCCCGAAACCGCGACGCACGACGAGCGTGCCGAGGGCCCAGGTGATCGCGACGCCGGTGAAATAGGCGATCCAGAACCCCCAGGGCGACACGCCGTCGAGCGAACTGGTGGCGAGCGTGCGAAAGATCAGGACGGGAATGGCGATCACGAAGACGAACTGGCCGAGCGCATCGCCGATCCGCGCGTCGAGCAGACCGATGCGGGCTGCCGCATAGCCGATGCCGATGAGCGCGAACACCGGAAGAACGATGGTGAGGATCTGGTCTGCCATAATCGCTCTTTCGCATGGCGCCCGCGCAATCACAAGCGCGCGAATGGCGCCGCCGCCCCGCATCCGGCGCGAAACCCGCCCCTTGATTTGCGCGGCCGGACTGTCAAAGTGCGGGCAACCGCCCGGCACGGCACAGCCGGCGAAAAGGCCACCGATGAGCGATACACCGACACCGCCGCATGACCCGGACCCGCAGGAGCGCGCGGAGCTCACCGCGGATCTGGCCGGACTGCTGCACGACCTGCGCACGCCGCTCTCCGCCATGCGCACGGCCGTGGAACTGATCGATCTCGACCCGACGACCCAGCGCCAGGCCTCCGCGATCCGCACCCTGGAAATGGCGATCGACGCGCTTCTGGCGATGACCCAGGACCTGCTGGACCCGGACGGCCTGCCGTCGCCGCGCGCAAACACGCCGGAGACGGCCGCGGACGCCATTTCCGCCGTCACCGACCTCTTTGCCGCCGATGCAAGGACCCGCGGCCTGCGCCTCGACTGCGAGATCGCGGCCGATCTGGAGGGCTATGGCATCGCCGACCCGCTCTCGCTGCGCCGGATCCTGTCGGTTCTTCTCGACAATGCGCTGAAATACACCGGCGAGGGACGCATCACGGTGACGGCCCGCGCGACCCATGGCGGCGCCCGTCCGTCGCTGGAGGTCGATGTCGCGGACACCGGGATCGGCATTCCGGAAGCCGAGCGGAATGACCTGTTTCGTCCGCGCAAACGCGGCGAACGGGCAAGCGCGTCGGCCTCGGGAAGCGGTCTCGGACTTTGGAGCGCCGCACGGCTTGCCGCCTCCATCGGCGGGCGGCTTGCCCTGGTCGAGAGCTCGGCGATGGGAACGACCTTCACCGTGCGATTGCCCCTGGTCGCACCCGCGCCGGACCCGGCACGAGCCGATGCGGGCGGCGCGAACATCCGCGTGCTGCCGCGCCGCAGGGTTCTGGTCGTCGACGACAATGAAACCAACCGCCGGATGATCGAGGCGATGCTCGGCGCCTTCGGTGTGGACGCGGTTCTGGCCGACGGCGGGCGGGACGCGCTCGCCCGCCTTGGCGAAGAGACGGTGAATGCGGTTCTGCTCGACATCAACATGCCGGACATGAGCGGTCTGGAAACGCTGGCGGCGATCCGGGCGCTGCCTGGAGACGCGGCCGCCCTGCCGGTGATCGGCATCACCGCCGCGATCATTCCCAACCACCGCAAGCTGGAAGACGCCGGCTTTCACGCGATCCTCGACAAGCCCGTCTCGCCGGCGGTTCTCTTCGCCGCCCTCGACCGGGCGATGACGGATTGCCGCAAGGCCGGATCCACCGGCGACTGACCTCAGGAAGACGAAAAAACCCGCGGAATGCGACGCTAGAGGACGACGATGCCGGTATGCTTGGCCTTGTGCTCCGGCTCGACGTGGATCGTCGTGCGCGCGCCCGGAACGCCCTTGGCGATGCCTTCCTCGACCCGGTCGCAGATCTCATGCGCCCGGTCGACGGTCATGTCGCCCGGCACCACCAGATGGAAATCGATGAAGATCACATGGCCGGCGGAGCGGGTCCGGAGGTCATGCGCCTCCAGCGCGCCGGCCCCGGCCTCGGAGATCGCCTCGCGGATCTTGTCCTGAAGCGCCGGGGAGACCGCCTCGTCCATCAGCCCGCCAATGGATTCCTTCACCAATCCCCAGCCCGACCACAGGATGTTGATCGCGACCAGTCCGGCAAGCACGGAATCGAGCGCCTGGACGCCGGTTGCAAACACCAGCAGGACGCCGACGAGAACGCCGAGCGAAGACACAACATCGGTGACCAGATGCTTGCCGTCGGCCACCAGCGCCAGCGAGCGGTGCTGGCGCCCGACGCGGATCAGGACGAAGGCCCAGACCCCGTTGAGCACCGAGGCGAGGCCGTTGACGGCGAGGCCCTGGACGGAGAACTCCACCGGCTGCGGATCGACATAGGCCATCCAGGCCGCCCGAATGATCGACAGCGCCGCGAGCACGATCATCACGCCGACCAGCACGGCGGCGAAATACTCGACCTTGTGATGACCGTAGGGATGATTGCTGTCGGCCGGCTTGGCGGCGAACCACACGGCGAGAAAGGCGGCAATCGCCGAGGCGACATTGACCACCGATTCCAGCGCATCGGAATATAGCGCGACGGAGCCGGTCCACCAGTAGGCGACAAGCTTCAGGCCCAGAACGAGCAGCCCGACAAGAATGCTGGAAAAGGCGATGCGCAAGCGCAGGGACATGTCAGGCGGCCCACTCAAGAACGATCATAGCGCCGGCGCGCCGCCCGGCGGTTGCCGTTCGCCCGCCGGCGCCAAAGCCCTACCCTGTTTTCTGCGCGAAGACAAACATCGCGGCCGGCGGCGGTTTTCGCGCGCCTAGCGGATCGCCGCACCGAGGATTCGGCCCGGGCGGCCGCCGTCTTCCATCTGCACCAGAACGGCGCAGCGTTCCGCCTGCATCTTCTTCAGATCGCTCATCGGCAGACGGAACTCCAGCGCGCCGCCGTCCCACATGCCGACCGCGCGCAGGCTGCGCACGACATTGGTGTAGACGATCTCGCTGCCACGGTTTTCACCGCGTCCGATGTCCACCGCAACGGGCGCGGCGACAAAGGCGAGCAGCACGGTGGCCATGCCGCCGGCAACCGGCATGTCGCCGGAAACCCGGATCGTGAGAACCCCCTTTTCGGAAAGGATCGCGACATCGACCGGCAGCGGCGGCACCGAGGCGAGCGCCGCCTCCAGCGCCTTGCGGTCGCTGCCGACCATGTGGCGCTGACCGTTGACCACCACCTGCGGCGTATAGACGTCACGGTCCCCGCGTGCGGCCGCATAGTCGCGCTGCCGCTCGCTGTTGGCCGGCGAGGCGAGCGTGTCCTGCCAGCCGAGATAATCCCAGTAGTCCACCGGATAGGACAGCGTCACCAGATCGTCGCGGGCGGAAATCTCGGTGATCAGGCGGTCGGCCGGCGGACAGGACGAACAGCCCTGGCTGGTGAAAAGCTCCACCACCGCGCGCGGTCCGTCCGCTGCCCCGGCAACCGGGGGCAGCGCCAGAAACAGCACGGCAAACATCGCCCGCAGGCTGCGGCGCGGCGAAACGAAGGACATCGACATTGCGCGGTTCTTTCCTGACGCCGACCTCCCCGATCCACCGGATCGGCGGTTCCCCGGCGTGCGAGACTGCGAAGACTGAGGCACAATAGGCAAGCCCGCGTTCAATGACCACTCACGACCCCTTGAGGGGCGCGGGAGCGCTCAGCGCGACATCTTCCCGGTCTCGAGGGCCCCGGTCTCGCCTGGCGGATTGGCCAGCGGCGCCACCGCGCGTCCGGCATCGACATCGCGCCTGTGGGTGAGCGCCCAATGCACGGAGGGGAAGGCGATCTGGTCCCAGGGGATCTCCTCCCAGTGGAACAGCCCGGCTTCCAGCGTCTCCGACCCGGCGGCGAAGCGTCCGTCGAAGCGGGCCTTGTAGATCATCTGCACCTGCGACAGCCGCGTGATGGTGTAGACCGCGAGCAGGCCCTCAAGCTCGATCTCGGCGCACAGCTCCTCGCGCGCCTCGCGCCGGGCCCCGTCTTCCGGTGTTTCGTTGAGTTCCAGATAGCCAGCCGGCAGGGTCCACAGGCCCGAGGACGGCTCGATGGCGCGCCGCCCGAGCAGATAGCGCCCCTCGTGCACCACCACCGAGCCGACGACGATGCGCGGATTTTCATAAGACACGAAGCCGCAGCGGTCGCAGATGTCGCGCTCATGCGTGTCGCCCTTTGGCCGGGCGCGGCGGAAGGTCGGAGACAGGGGAGTGTCGCTCATGCCGCTCTATCCGTTCGGCGTGGCGAGGATCTTGTCCAGCTCGGGAAGGAAAACGTCCCGGTAGCTCTCCGGCGACAGCGGGCCGATGAACTTGTAGCGGATCGTGCCGGCCGCATCGACGATGAAGGTCTCCGGCACGCCGTAGACGCCCCAGTCGATCGCCGCGCGACCCTTGTCGTCGGCGCCGACGCGGTCGTAAGGATTGCCGAGCGTGCCGAGAAAGCGGCGGGCGTTCTCCGGCTTGTCCTTGTAGTTGATGCCGATCATCTGCGCCTTGTCGAGGCGGGCCAGATCCTCCAGCAGCGGATGCTCCTGACGGCAGGGCGCGCACCAGGAGGCGAAAATGTTGACCACGCTGACCTGGCCGAGCAGATCCGCGCGCGAAACGCCGGGAACCGGTGCGCCGTCGCCGCCGCGCAGGTCGGCGACCGGCGGCAGCGTGAACTCCGGCGCCGGCTTGTCGATCAGCGCGGAGGGAACCTGGGACGTGTCCTTGCCCGACAGGAGCTGCACCAGGAACAACACCGCAAGAAGCGCGAACACCACCAGCGGCAGAAGCGCCATCAGCGGAATGCGGCGGCGCGGCGCGGGCGAGTGCGGAACCGTGTCTTCGCTCATGATCCGCTCTCCCGGGCGTCTGCGCTCCGGGCGCGGGCGGAGCGACGGGTCACGCCCTGCGCCTCCATCGCCGCCAGCCGGGCGCGCAGCCGCGATCCGTCGGCGAGGATCCAGACGAAGAGCGCGCCGATCACCACAAGCGTGACGACGTAACAGGCGATGATGAAGCCCGCATGGGGGCCGAGTTCGAGGAAATCGGTCATTCGGCCGCCTGCGGGGTTGCCACGCCGACGCGCGCGCTCGCGGCCTGGAGCTGCATGGTGCGCAAGCGCCGGCGCAGGATCTCGTTGCGCATCGCCATCAGGTGCATCACGAAAAACAAAAGGGTAAAGGCCAGCGCCATCACCAGAAGCGGCCAGAGGATCGTCGGGTGGATCGTCGGCCCGTCCATGCGGATCACGCTCGCGGGCTGATGCAGCGTGTTCCACCAGTCGACGGAAAACTTGATGATCGGCAGGTTGATGGCGCCGACGAGGGTCAGCACCGCCGCCGCCTTGCCGGCGCGGATCGGGTCCTCGATGGTGCGCCACAGCGCGATCAGCCCGAGATACATGATGAACAGCACCAGCACCGAGGTCAGCCGCGCGTCCCAGACCCAGTAGGTGCCCCACATCGGCTTGCCCCAGAGCGAGCCGGTGATCAGCGAGATCAGCGTGAAGGCGGCGCCGATCGGGGCGGCCGCCTTGGCCGAGACATCGGCCAGCGGATGCTTCCAGATCAAGGTGCCGAGCGAGGAGATCGCCATCACCGAATAGCACATCATCGCAAGCCAGGCGGCCGGCACATGCAGATACATGATCTTCACCGTGGCGCCCTGCTGGTAATCGTCGGGCGCGACGAAGAAGGTCATGTAGAGACCGACAGCGAAGGCGATCACGCACGCTGCGGCAAGCCACGGCAACAGGCGCGCGGAAAGCGCCAGGAAGCGGGTCGGATTGGCAAGGTCGAGAATGGCCATGATGTATTTCTAGTGGCGCGCGGCCAGCCTTTCAATGCAAGACGCGACACGCGCGGCCGGATGCCGCGTCAGTCGCTGGAAAATCGCAGCGCCATCGCCGCCGCCACCGGCCCGACGACCGCCGAAATCAGCGTCAGCGCGGCCAGCAGCAGGAAGGGCGTCAGGAAGGGCGTCGGCTCCGTGACGGCCGCCCCGGACGCACTGACCCCAAAAATCAGCACCGGAATGGAGAAGGGCACGACGAGCACCGCCAGGAGCAGCCCGCCCCGGCGCAGCGACACGGTGAGCGCGGCGCCGATCGCGCCGATCAGCGTCAGCGCCGGCGTTCCGACCAGAAGCGTCAGCGCCACCGCGCCGATCGCCAGCGGTTCGAGATTGAGAAAGATCGAGAGAACCGGCGCGGAGAGCACAAGCGGCAGGCCGGTGCCGACCCAATGCGCCAGACATTTGACCAGCACCAGCACTTCCAGCGGGCGCCCGGCCATCAGCATCAGATCGAGCGACCCGTCGTCGCGGTCGGCCTGGAACAGCCGGTCGAGGCCGAGCAGCGTGGCAAGCAGCGCGCCGATCCACAGGACCGCCGGCCCGATCAGCGCCAGCAGGTTGAGATCCGGCCCGACGCCGAAGGGAATGACGGTGATGACGGCGAGAAAGAACAAGACGCCGATCAGCGCCCCGCCGCCGACCCTGAGCGACAGGCGCAGCTCGCGCAGGAAGAGGGCGCCCATCCAGCCGCTCATGCCGGCGCCTCGAGGCGCAGCGTGCCGACCTCGGCAAGCGGCATTGTCTGGTGGGTGGCGGCGACGATCATGCCGCCTGCGGCGAGATGATCGCTCATCAGCTCGCCGAGCCGGGCTTCCGACGCCGCATCGAGCGCCGACGTCGGCTCGTCGAGCAGCCACACGGGCCGCGCGACGACCAGAAGCCGGGCGAGCGCCAGCCGGCGCCGCTGTCCGGCGGACAGATAGGCGGCCGGCAGATCGCCCGCGTGATCGATGCCAAGCGCCTCGAGCGCCTCGATCGGCGTCATCGGCTGCCACCGCGCACCGGTTCGCCCGGGCGCGAGAAACGATGTCCAGAAATCGAGATTTTCCAGAACGCTCAGCGCCGGCTTCAGCGCGTCGAGATGACCATAGTAGTGGCAATGCTCGCCGGCGCTCAGTTCCGGATCGCCATCCTCGATGCGAATGCTGCCGGAGGCCGGCTGCACCAGACCGGCGAGCACGCGCAGCAGGCTCGACTTGCCAACCCCGTTCGGACCCGTGACGGCAAGTGCCCGGCCGGCCTCCAGCGTCAGCGCGAGATCGGAGAACACACGGCGTCCGCCGCGTTCGCAAGACAGGTTTTCGGCAACAAGACGCATGGTCATCCAGGTCCGGACGGCGCGCGATGCGCACCGGGATGTTTCGCATCGCACGGCCGGCTATCCGGGATCAAGCGCGAATGCGGCCGGGACCGGGCGACGGCCTATCCCATTTGCCGAGGCGAAACCCGTCGCACGGCGCTGGCACCGCGCTGCAAAATTCGTTATACGGGCGCCAACACGCGCGCGGACCGGACACCGGATCACGCTGCGCGCCAAGAGTTTTCTAGCGCACGTGCGCGGCCACAGCGCCGGCCGCGACGAGATACGAAGGGATGGCCAGCCGTGACCAAATCGCTCGACAGTTTCAAAGCCAGGAAGACGCTGAAGGTCGGTGACAAGACCTACACGTATTTCTCGATCCCCGAAGCCGAGAAGAACGGTCTGGAAGGCGTGTCGCGCCTCCCGTACTCGCTGAAGGTGGTTCTGGAAAACCTCCTGCGCTTCGAGGACGGCCGCACGGTGACAAAGGCCGACATCCGCGCCTGTGCCGAATGGCTGGTGACGCGCCAGTCCAGCCACGAGATCTCCTACCGCCCGGCCCGCGTGCTGATGCAGGATTTCACCGGCGTTCCGGCGGTGGTCGATCTGGCTGCCATGCGCGATGCCGCCGTCAAGCTCGGTGGCGACCCGAAGAAGATCAACCCGCAGGTGCCGGTCGACCTGGTCATCGACCACTCGGTGATGATCGACTATTTCGGCACCAAGGACGCCTTCAAGAAGAACGTCGAGCTTGAGTACGAGCGCAACGGCGAGCGCTACGAGTTCCTGCGCTGGGGCCAGTCCGCCTTCGACAACTTCCGCGCGGTTCCCCCGGGAACCGGCATCTGCCACCAGGTCAACCTGGAGTACCTCGGCCAGACGGTCTGGACCAAGGAAGAGGACGGCGAGACGCTGGCCTATCCGGACACGCTGGTCGGCACCGACAGCCACACGACGATGGTCAACGGCCTGGCGGTTCTGGGCTGGGGCGTCGGCGGCATCGAGGCGGAAGCCGCCATGCTCGGCCAGCCGATCTCCATGCTGATTCCCGAGGTTGTCGGCTTCAAGCTCACCGGCAAGCTGAACGAGGGCATCACCGCGACCGACCTCGTGCTGCGCGTCGTGGAAATGCTGCGCCAGAAGGGCGTCGTCGGCAAGTTCGTCGAGTTCTTCGGTCCCGGCCTCGACAACCTGAGCCTGGAAGACGCCGCGACCATCGCCAACATGGCCCCGGAATACGGCGCGACCTGCGGCTTCTTCCCGATCGACGACGACACGATCAGCTACCTCAAGGCGACCGGCCGCGACGCCGAGCGCGTCGCGCTGGTGGACGCCTACGCCAAGGCGCAGGGCATGTACCGCACCTCGGATACCGCCGAGCCGATTTTCACCGACACGCTGGAACTCGACATTTCCACCGTGGTGCCCTCGCTGGCCGGCCCGAAGCGTCCGCAGGACCGCGTCGCGCTGACCGAAGCCGCGCCGAAGTTCGCCGAGGCCCTCAAGGAGATCAAGGGCGGCAGCAAGAGCCCGACCGCTCCGGCAGCCTCCACCGGCGAGTCGCGCTTCGTTGGCGAAGGCGCCACCGGCGTGACCGGCGAGGTTCACCAGCGCTACGCCGTTGACGGCCGCGACCATGGCCTTGCCGACGGCGACGTGGTGATCGCCGCGATCACCTCCTGCACCAACACGTCGAACCCGAGCGTCCTGATCGGCGCCGGCCTCGTCGCCCGCAACGCGCTCGCCAAGGGCCTGAAGGTCAAGCCGTGGGTCAAGACCTCGCTGGCGCCGGGCTCCCAGGTGGTCACCGACTATCTGGAGAAGGCGGGCGTCCAGAAGGACCTCGACGCGCTCGGCTTCAACCTGACCGGCTACGGCTGCACCACCTGCATCGGCAACTCCGGTCCGCTCGACCCGGCGATCTCCAAGACGATCAACGACAACGACCTGGTCGCCTGCTCGGTGCTCTCCGGCAACCGCAACTTCGAGGGCCGGGTCAATCCGGACGTGCGTGCCAACTATCTGGCCTCGCCGCCGCTGGTCGTCGCCTATGCGATCGCCGGCAGCCTGACCGTCGACATCACCACCGAGCCGCTCGGCGAGGACCAGGACGGCAATCCCGTCTACCTCAAGGACATCTGGCCGACCACGGCGGAGATCACCGATCTCATCCGCTCGTCGGTCAACGAGCAGATGTTCCGCGAGCGCTATTCGGACGTCTTCAAGGGCGACGAGCACTGGCAGGGCATCAAGGTCGAGGGCGGCATGACCTACAAGTGGCCGATGAACTCGACCTATGTGGCCAACCCGCCCTATTTCGAAGACATGACCATGGAACCGAAGCCGCTCGAGGACATCGAGAGCGCCGCGGTCCTGGGCCTGTTCCTCGATTCCATCACCACCGACCACATCTCGCCGGCCGGCTCGATCAAGGCGGAGGCGC
>MDTD01101611.1_pt1 | contig 11039 bp, 11 predicted proteins | sample 811221 | NCBI WGS metagenome assembly MDTD01 (sample SAMN05326646, study PRJNA326480) | marine metagenome | isolation source: seawater | place: Pacific Ocean: South West | collected 2011
AAATTAAATAACATTTCCATATCCTTTGGCCACAGAAAGGTATTAGATGAAGTTACTTTTGATGTAAATAAAGGTGAAATTTTAGGGATGTTAGGTCCAAATGGTGTTGGAAAATCAACAATTTTCAATTTGATAACTGGTTTATTAAAGCCCGACCATGGACAGATAATAATTGGCGGAGATGATGTGACAAACCTTCCAATTAATTTTAGAGCCTCAAAATTTGGAATTGGATATTGTCCTCAATACTCAGGATATTTTCACGATATGACATTATTACAAAACTTAATTGCTGTTGGAGAAGTCTTAATCAAAGATGAGAAAATAAGATTATCTAAGATTAACGAGATTTTAAGTGAGTTTGAATTAGACTCTGTAATAAACGTTAAAGCAAAAAATTTATCAGGTGGTCAAAAAAAAAGGCTTGCAATAGGATTATCATTGCTTGGTAATCCAAATATACTATTGCTTGATGAGCCCTTTGCAGCATTAGATATTTTGTCAATAAGCACACTTCAACAAATTATCGTAAATCTACAAACTAAGACTAATATTACGATAGTAATATGTGATCACCAAGCAAGAGATTTGTTGTCATGTGTGGATGTTGCGCTTGTATTATCAAATTCAAAAATTGTAAGCAAGGGAACACCTAACGAACTCATCAACGATAAAAAGGCTAGATCTGTATATTTTGGTGAATCTTTTAAAATTAATTAATTATTAATGAATAACGTTGTTGTAATCAAAGATAAAATTAAACCATTTATCTCTAAGATTAATGAAATTATGGGAGATAAATCTATCAGTATAAGATTTTTGATTCTTTCTTCTTTCGGCTATGGAACAAGTAAGGCAAAAAATTTATCAATTTCAGATGATATTTTAAATACAATAGAATGCTTAAGAAAATTAGGTATTAAAATTCAATCAGATAAAAATAATACTTATGTTCAAGGAGTTGGGATTGATAATTTTTTAAAAAAAAAAAATATAAGCCTTAACGCTGGAAATTCGGGAACAGCTGCAAGACTATTAGCTTCTACTTTAGTTAGATATGACTATCCGATTAAAATCACAGGGGATAACTCACTAATCAAAAGAGATATGAGAAGAATAATTGAGCCATTACAAGAATTTGGAGTAAAATTTCTAACCAAAAGAAATACCCTACCTTTGATCATTCAAGGAAGCAAATTTATCAGACCTATTAATTATTTAGAGAATAGAGGATCTGCGCAATGTAAATCTGCGGTAATGATAGCTGGTTTAATGGCTCCAGGAGTAACTAAACTAAAATGTAAACCATCTAGAGACCATACTGAACTTTTTTTTCGTAATGTATTAAAAATTCCTTTAAAAATAGTTAAGACAAAAAAATTTGATTATATTAGTGTAAAAGGCAACTGCCAATTTAAATCATTTAAATATAATATTCCTGGGGATGTTTCTTCAGCATCTTTTTTTATCGTGTTAACATTATTAAGTAAAAACTCAAAAATAGTTATTACTAACATTAATTTAAATCCTACTAGAACTGGAATGATAAAAATATTAAATCTCATGGGAGCAAAAATTAGATTTAAAAATGTGAAAACTTATAAAGGTGAAAAAATTGGAGATATAATAGTAACAAGTAAAAATAATTTAAAGGGTATTAAGTGCCCTGCAAAATTTAACTCTTCTGCAATAGATGAAATACTACTTCTTTTTCTTGTGTCATCTGTATCTAAGGGCGTTAGCATTTACAGAGATTTGGGAGAGCTAAATAAAAAAGAGTCTAAAAGATATGACTGGGGTATAAAAATTTTAAAAATGATAGGAGTTAAGACAAAAAAAATGAGGAATTTTGGATTAAAGATATATGGGAACCCAAATTTAAATTTGACGAAAAATTACACGATAAAATCATATTTAAAAGATCATCGTATATTTATGTTATCTGTTATAGCTGCTTTAACTTTAGGAGGAAAATGGAAAATTAGTGACTCAGACTCAATTGATAGTTCTTTTCCTAATTTTAAAGAAATAATTAAAAATGTTGGTGGCAAATTAAATTGAAAAAAAGAAAAAATATATTGAAAGTTGCAATAGATTCGCCTGCTGCTGCTGGTGCTGGCACCCAGGCAAAACTAATATCAAGTTATTACAACTTATATAATTTAGATACAGGAAAAATATATAGATTAATAGCTTATCTAAAATTAAAACAAAAAGAAAAATTTAATTTATCCTTTGTTAAAAAAAAGATAAAAAATTTAAAGATTCAAGAACTCAATAAAAAAGTTTTAAAATCAGATAAAATAGGATTTTTAGCTTCTAAAATAGCTTCAAGCAAAAAGTTTAGAGAAATTGTTCACAATTTTCAAATTAATTGCGCGTATAATCCACCTGCTAAATTTGCTGGATCATGTCTTGATGGAAGAGATATTACTTATAAGATAATACCAGATGCTAATATCAAATTATTTATCACTGCAAACTTAAAGGTAAGAGCAAAAAGAAGATATTTAGAATTAAAATCTCAAAATGCTAAGATAAGTCTTAAAGAAGTCACAAAAAGTATTAAGAAAAGGGATAAAAATGACTATAACAGAAGGATTTCTCCTCTAAAAAAAACAAACGATTCTATCTTGATAAATACATCAAATTTAACTAAAAAAGCATGCTTTTTAAAAATAAAAAAAATTATTGATAAAAAGTTAATTAAATATGGAAATTTATAAAGATTTAAATAACTCAGTTAACAAAGAATTCGAAAAACTTCTAAACGGACAACTATCTAAAGTTAAAAATGTTTCAGAGGGAAACATAGTTGATGGTAAAGTAACAAAAATTACAGAAAAGTACGTTTTCTTGTTCATAGATGGCCTTAAATCTGAACCTGTTTTAGACATTAACGAATTAAATACGATTGGTTTAAAAGATAAAATTAAGATTGGGGAAAAGATAGCAGTATATTTAGAAAAAATAGAGGATAAAAATGGTGATGTTTTAGTATCAGCAAGCAAAGCTCAAAAAATAAAAGGTTGGGACATCATTGTTAAAGCATACGAAAAAAATGAATCTATAAACGGGAAAATTGTTTCTAAATGCAAAGGCGGTGTAATAGTTGAACATGTAGAAACAGGTTCTTTAATGTTTTGCCCCGGCTCTCAAATTTCTGACACTCCAATGAAGGATATAACTCATCTAATGAATAAAGAGCAAAAATTTGCGTTAATAAAACTTGATAAAATAAGAGGAAATGCATGCGTGTCTAGAAGGCAAATTATTTCATCGGTTAAAAAGGAAGATAAAGCAAAAATAATTGAGAAATACAATGTAGGCGATTTGATTAAAAATGCAGTTTGTAAAGGCTATAGTTCCTTTGGGGCATTTTTCCATGTTAACAATGAGTTAGATTGTTTGGTTCATCTGCAAGAAATAAGTTACTCAAGAATAACCCATCCAGAGGAGGTATTCAACATTGGGGACAAGCATGATTTAAAAGTAATTTCTGTAGACAAAGAGAAACTACAGGTTGGATGTTCCATTAAGCAACTTTCCCCAGATCCTTTTGAAAATATTTCTAATTATGAATTAAATAATAAAGTTTACAAAGCAAAAGTTCATAAAATTTTGGAATTCGGAGCTTTTTGTGAACTTGAACCCGGGCTTACAACATTACTTCATTCTTCTGAATTAAGTTGGACTAAAAAGAATGCATCGGCAAAAAAAATGTTTAGAGTAGGAGATGAAATTGATTGTGTTATTACAGAAATTGATAAAGAAAAAAGAAGAGTGTCAATCTCTCACAGACTTGCTTTACCAAATCCTTTTGAAGAACTAGAGAAAAATTTTCCAGTAGGCAGTGAAATTAATGGAAAAATTAGTAGCATGAATGAATACGCTATATATTTAAACTTGGACAAATTTAATATTGATGGATTTTTACATTGTAATGATCTTAGTTATTCAAAGGATGGGGAAGAAGAACTTAAAAATTATAAAAAAGGTGATAGCTTGAAAGTAAAAATTCTTGAAATTAAAAAGGATCAACAAAAAATTAGAGTTGGGTTAAAACAAGTAGGACCAGATCCTTTTGAATTTTTTAAAGGGAAAAAGGAAAAAGATACAATTACTGTCAGTGTTACTGGATCAGATAATAAAGGTCTAACAGTTAAACCGGAAGGGAGTGATTTAATTTTCCAGATTAAAAAAAATCAAATTGCAGTAAATTCAGCTGATGCTCGTCCATCTAGATTTGTAGGTGGGGAAAGAATTGACGTAGCTATCTCAGAACTGGATTATAATAAAAGAAAAGTTGTGCTAAGTATTAAATTACTTGAAGAAATAAAAAATAAAGAAGCTGTTAGTAAATTTGGTTCTGAATCATCTGGTAAAAACTTACCGTTTTCAACATTATCAGACAAACTAAATAAAAAAAAATCTAGCAAAACAGAAGAGTAATTACTATTGGGATTAGTTAAATCAGAACTTATTAAAAAAATAAAAAAAAACTATCCTAATATTTATACAAAAGATTTAGCCAAGATATTGGATATATTTTTAAACGAAATTAAAATATCCCTCAAGAATGATTTAAGAGTTGAGTTGAGAGGTTTTGCTACTTGGTCTGTAAAAAAAATGAATTCAAGAAAAGCTAGGAATCCTAAAACAGGAGAAAGTATTATTGTTCCGAGTAAAAGATCAATTAATTTTAAAATGACAAAAGAATTAATAGAAAAAATAAATAATGAAAAAATTTAAAGTTTTTATAGCATGTGATACGAACAAAATTTCTAAAGCTAAAGAAATTATGGAAAAAACTAAAACCGATAAGATAATAGTCGGATATAAATTTGGGTTGGAATCAATAAATTCAAAAAACTTCAGAGTATTTCTTGAAAAATTAAAAAATGAAATTGTATTTTTAGATTTAAAACTTCATGATATCCCTAATACTTGTAAATCAGCCGTTAATGCAATTAAAGACTTGAATGTTAACTATCTAACTATTCATATAGGCTCAGGATTGAATGCCTTGCAAGCTGTAAAAAAAGTTTCAAAAAAAATCAAAATTGTTGGAGTATCAACACTTACGTCTCTAAATAATAAAGACATGATAGATATAGGTTATAAAACTAATGTAAAAAATTTAGTGATTAAACAAGCTAAGTTAGCTAAAAGAGCTAATCTTGATGCGATAGTATGTAGTGCACAAGAGGCACCATTGGTAAAAAAGTATTTTTCTAGAGAAATAATTACTCCAGGAATTAAACTTAATAATGCTGCAAAGGATCAAAAAAGAGTAATGTCTCCAAAAAATGCCTGGAAGAATGGAAGTGATTGGCTTGTAATTGGAAGATCAATTACAAATGGAAATATAAAAAAAAATATGAAAAAACTTTTTTATCATTTAAAAACTAATGCAAACTAAAATATGTGGGGTTAAAGATCAAAAGACTCTCAAATATCTTATTTCCCACGACCAGCCACCAAATTTTATCGGATTTATTGCTAATTACAAAAAATCTAGGAGATTTGTTCCATATAAAGATTTAAATAATTTAATTAATGTTGAGAAAGGTTTAGTAAAATTTGTGAGTGTTCTTGTAAATCCTAGTGACGAGTTTTTAGATGAAATATTTTATTTAAACTTTGATTATTATCAGCTTTATGATGTCGATGTTGATAGAGTTATAGAGATAAAAAAAAAATATAAAAAAAAAATCATAACAGCTATAACAATAAGTGGTAAGTTAGATGTTGAGAAATATAAACAATTTCAAAATATATCTGATATTATTCTTTTTGATAGTAAAGGATATGAAGAGTCTGTTAGATTTGATCATGATTTTTTGAAAGATATTCCAAAAAATTTTACTAGGATGCTTGGGGGTAATATTCAATACGATGAAAATTTTGAAAAATTTCTAAAAATAACAGATATAATAGACATATCAGGAAACTTAGAAACGAACGGTGAAAAAGATCTTAATAAAATAGATATTTTTTTAAATAATATTAAGAAATTAAATGAAAGCTTATTGGACAGTAACTTGTAAAAAAATTGAAGATAAAAAACCGCTAATGATTATATATTAGAGCTAGCCATGCTATAAAAAATATAATGGAAAAATTATTGTAATCGGTAAGAAAATTAAGACCCTAAAAAGTAAATCTTTTCCTATGATAGTTGTTATTAAGTTTCTAAATATAGACGATGCACTTAAATGTTATAATTCAATAGAAGATCAAGAAGCATAGAAAATTAGTAAAGGAATATTTGATAGACACATTCAAATAATCGAAGGTATTTAGTATTGAATTGGATCATCATCGATTGATCTCCATAGATACCAAGTTGCAACGGAGCAATATGGTGAGTATAGTTTATGTAATTTATTTACAAAGCTTTTTGGTGGTAAATATTTTTTATTATAATTATTTGAAATAGCTCTTAATAACCCAATATCTTGAATCGGCCATATATTTGGTCTATTGAGTGTAAATAGAAGTATCATTTCTGCAGACCATCTTCCAATTTGTCTTAAAGTAGTAAGATAATCTATAGCTTCTTCATCATTCATTTTCTTTAAAATCGAAGGATTAAAACTTCTAGACTTAAATCTTTTGGCAAGTTCTTTAATACCTTTTACTTTTTGTCTACTTAATCCACATTTTTTTAATTGATAGAAGCTTAAGTTGGCTACTACTTTTGGGCGAATGCTTCCATTGCAGCTTTTTTTAAACTTGTTAAACACAGAATTGGCAGCTGCTACACTTATTTGTTGACCAATAATGCTTTTACATAGAGAAAAAAATATATTGTTTCTTGTAACCAAGGTTTTATCATTATATTTATTAATTAACACTTTCATTACTTTATCTTTTTTTGCTAATTTTTTTTTTGCCTTAAACCAATATGGTGGGGGTCTAGTCATGTCTAGTTAAAGATGCAGTTTTTTCTTGTGCTATTTCTCTTCTAAAAATAATTATAGAAGAAATCACAACTAGCATGGCGCCAAATAAAGTCTTTATTGAGGGTATTTCTGACCATATTAGATAACCAAAAATTATTGCAAACACTAAAGATAAATATTTAAGTGGAGTTACTAATGATACTTCAGAAAATTTGTAAGACTGGCTTAACCATAAATTTGCAAAACCTCCGAAGAAACCAATTAAACTTAGTAAAAGAAAATCTTTAAGATTTGGCATTACCCATCCATAGGGAATTGTAAATAAACCAGCAATTGTTATAGCAATAGAAAAGTTAAGAGATATTAACCAGACTGGTTCTGTTGTAGAAAGTTGTCTTATTGTTATGGCCACATAGGATAAACCTAAACAAAAAATTATAGGAAATATATAATAAATATTTAATGAGGTTAAACCTGGTTCTGTTATCACGATAATACCAACAAATCCTACTAAAACTGCAAGCCATCTATAAAATCCTACTTTTTCACTTAAAAGAAAAATTGAAAATATTGTTGTAAATATTGGAGCAGCGAATGAAATACTTACTACAGTTGCCAAAGGAAGTTTTCTTAAAGCTATAAATATTGCGACAAGAGCAATTAAACCCGAAAAACATCTAAGAAAATGGAGGCCACTTCTTTTTGTTTGATAAAAATTTTTAAGCCTATTTCTTGGAATTAAAACGAAATAAACAAACATTCCAAAAAAACCTCTAAAAAATAAGACTTGTCCAAGCGGATATCCCTCGGACCATTTAACAATTAAATCCATTATAGAAAAGGCACAAACAGACAAAAACATGTATAAAAAGCCTAATTGATTTTTGGATAACATAAGAATATCTTTTAATTATAATTTGATAATAATCAATGGAAATTGCAATATTAGCTTTGGGATGTTTTTGGGGACCTGAGATTAAATTTAGCAAAATTAAGGGAGTAGAAAAAACTGAGGTTGGCTATTGTGGTGGAGACACTAAAAATACAAATTACAAGGAAGTGTGTACAGGCAAAACAAATCATGCAGAAGTGGTTAAAATTTATTTCAATAAAGAAAAAATTAATTATAAGCAACTAATAAAATTTTTTTTTGAAATACATAATCCTACAACTGTCAATAGACAAGGCCCAGATATAGGTTCGCAATATAGGAGTGAGATTTTTTATATGAATTTAAATCAAAAAAGAATAGCGGAAGAAATAATTAATGATTTGAATAAAGAATTTAACAACAAGATTGTCACAAAAGTCTCCAAAGTGAAAAACTATACTAGGGCTGAAGAGTACCACCAAAAATATTTAGAAAATAGAACTTGATGTCATTGGTATCAACACAATGGCTACAGAACAATATTGATAAAGTTAAAGTGCTTGATAGCTCTTGGCATTTACCAAGTAGTAAAAGGAATTCAAAAAAAGAGTTCGAAAAAGAACATATTATCAATTCTATTTTTTTTGATATTGATCAAAATTCGAACAAAAAAACAGATTTACCTCATATGTTACCTGATGTTAATTCATGGGAAAAAATAGTTTCATCATTAGGTATAGAAAATAATGACAATATTGTTATTTATGACAACTCAGATTTAATTAGTTCATGTAGGTGTTGGTATACATTTATTTATTTTGGACACGATTCAAAAAAAATACATATATTAGATGGAGGTTTTAAAAAATGGAAAAAAGAAAATAGAAAAACAACTATTAAAATATTAAATACTAAGAAAACATATTACCGTGCAAACGAAAAAAAAAGTTTGGTTAAATCTTTATCTGAAATTAATATTAATCTAGTGAAAAAAAAATTTTTATTAATAGATGCAAGAAGTATGGAACGTTTTTTAGGAAGAGTTGATGAACCAAGAGGAAACTTGAAAAAAGGAAATATACCTGGGTCATATTGTTTACCTTATAAAAAATTAATCAAAGACGATGGAACCTTTAAGGATTTAGAAGATATAAAAAAAATTTTTATGAGTGTTAAAAATGATATAGGTAATAATGTTGTTTTTACATGTGGTTCTGGTATTACTGCTAGCGTTTTAGCTCTTGCATATTCTTTAATAAATAATAAATATAATCCTACTATTTATGATGGCTCATGGTCAGAATACGGAAAAATTTAAATGAAAAAATCGAATTTAATAAAAATATTTATATTCACATTTTTTTTCATTATTGCCTCCGTAATAATAGCAAGAACACTGATTGGTCAGCATTTTGAAAAAAAATTTAGTAAAGTTCCACCTCCAAAAATTATAGTAACTAAAGTTACTGAAATGAAATTCTCCGAAAAAATTGAAAGTTTTGGCACTGTCGTTTCAAAGAACTCCAAGTCTTTTAGAATAAAAAAAGAACAATTATTAAATGACCTTAATCTAAAAGAATATGTTAAAAAAGGAGATACAATTGTAAATTTAAAAGATGGTAAAATAATTGCCCCATTTAATGGCGTTTTAGGGTTTAGAGGTTTAACAGAGGACGTTTTAGGTTCATCTGACGGATCCATAATTATTACAATAGATGATAGTTCAATAATATATGCTGATTTAAAAATCCCTGAAGTATTCGCATCTGTTTTAGAAAAGGACCTACCTGTTAAAGCTAAATTTTCTGCATATAAAAATAAAATTTACAATGGGTCGGTTGACATGGTTTCTAGTAGGGTCAATGCCGAGACAAGAAGTATTTTAACAAGAATTAAAATTGATAATAAAAATTTTGATTTGATTCCTGGATCTTTAATAGAAACATCAATTGAATACAACTCTAAGAAAGCTTTAGGTGTGCCTGACACTAGTCTGATATTAGAGGGGGAAAAGTCATATGTTTATAAGGTTAATGATGAAGATAAAGCAAAAAAAACAGAGGTAAGAATTGGGATAAGAGATAGTGGTTTCGTAGAGATAATTTTAGGGTTAAATAATAATGATATAATTGTTGCTGAAGGTCTAAAGAAAGTAAGACCTAATGGAAAAATTAATCCAATAATTAAGTAATATGTATTTAACAGAGCTAAGTATTAAAAGACCAGTCATTTCTTGGGTTATGTCCCTCATACTTATAATATTTGGATTATTTGTATTTTGGAAACTTCCCGTTAGAGAATTGCCATCAGGATTACAGCCTCCAGTAGTACAAATTCAAGTAGATTATAAATCTGCCTCTGCACCTATAATCGACCAAGAAGTAACTCAATTAATTGAGGATGTAATTGGTGGCGCCGAAGGTATTAAAAATATCGACTCTGTGTCTGAGAATGGAAGAAGTACAATAAATGTTATTTTCGACCCAGAAATAGATTTGGATAATGCAGCTAATGATATCAGAGAAAGAGTTGCAAGAATTGTTGACAATTTGCCTGATGAAGCAAATCCGCCGCAAATATTAAAACAGTCTGCAGGATTTACAACAACGATGTGGCTTAGTTTATCATCTCCAACTTGGTCAGATCTTGAGCTTGGAGATTATGCCGAGAGATATTTGGTAGACTCATTCTCAAGTGTAAAAAATGTAGGTAGAATTTTAGTTGGTGGCCTTAGAGAACTTAGTGTTAGAATTTGGATAGACCCCCTTAAGCTTGCAGCTAATGATCTAACTATTCAAGAAGTCGAAGCTTCATTAAAAAACGAAAATATCACTCTTCCCGCTGGAACATTAGAAGCAAATAATATCGATCTTACAATTAATTTAGAAAAAACATATGACACGATTGAAAAATTAAAAAATTTACCAGTCAAAAAAAATGAAAAAAATATCGTTAAATTATCAGATATAGCTAATGTTGAGTTCGGTCCAGTATCTGAAAAAACATTATTTAAAGCTCAACGAAAGAATGAACTAAATCTAAAAACAGTTGGGATTGGAATTTATGCTAAAAGTGGGGCGTCAACTGTAGAATTATCAAAAAATATAAAAAAAAAAATTATAGATATTAAAAAAACATTACCAGAAGGCTTAAATTTAGAAATAGCTTTTAATAGAGCAACTTACGTAGGAGCTGCTATAAATGAAGTCTATAAAACTCTAATTATTGCTTTCATACTAGTTGTAATAATAATTTATTTA
>MDTD01189230.1_pt1 | contig 11039 bp, 8 predicted proteins | sample 811221 | NCBI WGS metagenome assembly MDTD01 (sample SAMN05326646, study PRJNA326480) | marine metagenome | isolation source: seawater | place: Pacific Ocean: South West | collected 2011
CACAATATCCGGGGCAGCAGTTTCAAACGTTGTGGTCACAGGTGTCGTCACCATCCCGTTGATGCGGGATTCAGGTTACAAAGCCACCCATGCTGGCGCGATCGAAGCGATTGCATCAACCGGCGGCCAGATGATGCCGCCGATCATGGGTGCCGCTGCGTTCCTAATGGCGGAGACCCTCGAAATACCCTATGCGGAGATCTTAATCGCCGCGCTAGTGCCATCGGTCCTGTATTATTTCGCGGCCTACATTCAGGTCGACCTGATCGCGGCTAAGGACAATATCTCCGCGGTCAATCAAGACATTCCTCGGCTGAAACAGGTCCTCAGGGAGGGCTGGTATTTTATCCCGCCATTTGTGGTGCTGGTTTACATGCTTTTCTGGGCCAATCAGCCTGCGGCTGTTGCAGGTATCTGGGTGTCAGCCGTTCTGATCGTTTCCGGCTCGGTCTTCAGCTATAAGGGCAAAAGAATACGATTTCCTTCGCATCTGACGGGCTGACCCTCGCCGGCATCCTCAATGTTCCGGACGGGCTGCCTGAGGGAGAGAAACGCCCGGCGATCCTTCTCCTGCACGGGTTCGGTAGCAACAAGGAAAGCCCGAGCTGTATCTGGCCAGCGCAAGAATTCGCCAAATGGGGATACGTGACGCTACGGTTCGACATGCGGAGTTGCGGCGACAGCGAGGGCGAACCAAATCACATCAACTGTCTCGAACAGGTTGAAGACACGAAAAACGCCATCACCTTCATGCAAGGCCTCGATGAAGTCGACGCCAATCGCATAGGGCTCATCGGTTCGAGCTTCGGCGCCGCCGTCTCCGTCTATACCGCCGGTGTTGACGAGCGCGTATCCGCCGCGATCTCGTCTGGCGGTTGGGGCGACGGCGAACGAAAGTTCCGAGGCCAACACATCGGTGACGAGGCATGGCCAGGATTTACCAAGATGATGGACCGCGGCCGCAAGCATCGCGAAGATACTGGCGAGCCGCTGATGGTGCCGCGCGACGAAATCGTGCCTATCCCGGAACATCTGCGCCGCAACCTAGCGCCGGGGTCGGTGATGATGTTCCCGGCAGACACCGCAATCAGCATGTACGAATTCAAAGCCGATAACGTCGTCGGGCAGATCTCACCGCGGCCGTTGCTGCTGCTGCACAGCTCCGAAGACTCCGTCACACCGACAGAACAGTCGGTCGAGATGTTCAAACGCGCCGGTCAGCCGACGGACCTGCATCTCGTTGCCGATGTAGATCATTTCATGTTCGGAGAGGGAAACCCGCGGATTATCACCATCCTAAAAGACTGGCTGGAAAAGTATTTCCCTGTCTGACCCAATTGGGGTTATGCGACCGCCGCATTTACCGATGCGAAGCAGGGTACTTTGCAAACGCGGGCCGTGTGATAATTTCCCAACGTATCGCAACTCGTTTTCGGAATCTCAATGACCGTCACAAACTACCCGCAACTACTTGAACCGCTTGACCTAGGCTTCACGACCCTGAAAAACCGTATCTTCATGGCATCGATGCATGTGCGTTTTGAATTGCTCGGCAATGGAGTAGAACGCGCGGCTGAGTTCTATGCAGAGCGCGCACGAGGCGGGACGGCCCTGATCGTCACCGGCGGCTACGGTCCGAATCCCCAGGGCGTGATCGAAACTGGTGCCGATTACCTGAACTCTCCTGATCAGGTTGCAGAGGAAAGCAGAATTCCGGCGGCCGTCCACGAAGCAGGCGGCAAGATCGTACTTCAAATCCTACATGCCGGCCGCTACGCCAAAGTGGACGACCCGGTTGGAGCATCGAGTATCCCCTCGCCGATCAACCCTCGTGAAATCCATGCCCTGAATACAGAGGAAGTCGAGCAAACGATCGAGGATTACGTAAACTGCGCCGCCCTGGCGCAACAGGCCGGGTATGACGGCGTCGAGATCATGGGATCTGAAGGATACCTGATCAGCACGTTCTGCGCGGCAAGCACGAACGACCGGACTGACGAATGGGGCGGCAGTTTCAAAAACAGGATCCGATTTCCAGTCGAAATCGTCCGCCGCGTGCGCGAACGCGTTGGCAATGAATTCATCATGCTTTACCGGATCTCCGCGCTCGACCTGTTCGAGGGCGGCCTGACCGGTGACGAGACGGAAATTCTGGCGCGAGAGATCGAAAAAGCCGGGGCCAACATTCTGACAACCGGCATTGGCTGGCACGAATCCCGAATCCCGACCATCGCACACATGGTGCCTCGGGGCGGCTGGCGACATGCCGCAAGGCGCATCAAGGGTGCCGTGAACATCCCCGTCGCCGCGACCAACCGGATCAACACGCCGGAAACGGGCGAGGACCTGATAAGCAACGGCGACGCTGACATCGTCGCGCTCGGACGTCAAATGCTGGCTGACCCGTATTTCGCGCAGAAAGCCGAGACGGGAAGGGCGGATGCCATCAACACCTGCATCGGCTGCAACCAGGCCTGTCTCGACTATATCTTCGCCGATCAGGCATCCACATGCCTTGTCAATCCGTTTGCCGGGCGCGAGCTGGACATCGTCCGGAAGAAATCGGAAACGCCGATTAAACTGGCGGTCGTGGGCACCGGTCCCGCAGGGCTCTCCGCCGCCCTCACGGCGGCTGAAAGCGGTCACACCGTGACGTTATTTGAGGGCCGCAGCGAACTCGGCGGCCAGTTCAATCTGGCGAAACGGATTCCCGGCAAGGAAGACTTCGACGAGACCATCCGTTTTTTCCGGACACGCCTGGCAGAAGAAAACGTCGACATGCGGCTAAATTCGCGCCCGATCGCCGCCGATCTGGAAGCCGAGGGCTTCGAGCATGTCATCGTGGCGACAGGTGTTTCTCCGCGCACCCTCGACCTCGATGGTGCGGACCGGGATAACGTCATCAGCTACATCGACGCTCTTCTCGAACGAGAACCCGTCGGCGAAAAAGTCGCGATCATCGGCTCCGGCGGGATCGGATTCGATGTGGCGGAATTCATTACCAGCCCGCACAAAAACCTGCCCGTTCCGATCGACGATTTCCTAGCGCACTGGGGCATCGACAAAGCGCACACGACGCCGGGTGGGATGACGTCCCCGGCGCGCGAAGCACCTGCCCGAAGTGTAACGATGCTGCAAAGAACGGACTCCCGGCCCGGCAAATCCCTCGGCCTAACGACCGGTTGGGTCGTGCGTGGCGAGCTGAAATCACGCGGGGTTCGGAACATCACCGGCGCCACCTACAACCGCATCGACGACGACGGCCTGCACATCACGGTGGGCGGCGAAGACTCAGTAATACCAGCCGACACCATTATTGTCTGCGCCGGACAGGAAGCGGAAAACACACTCTACGACGAGCTGACAGCGGCTGGTGTGGACGCAACCGTCATCGGCGGCGCGGAGAAATCAGCCGGTCTCGATGCGCTGCGCGCGATCCGTCAGGGCACGGAAGTGGCGTTGGCGCTGTAGCGGTTACCCAGCGACAGGCGGGGGAACCTGCCTCGACAGTTCAGCCCGCTTGGCCGCTTCCTGCTGTTCGCGCCACATTGCGGCGTAAATACCGTCCTGCGCGATCAGATCGGCGTGTCCGCCGCGTTCGGCGATCTGTCCCTCGCTGAGGACGATAATCTCGTCGGCATCGATCACCGTCGAAAGCCGGTGCGCGATCACAAGCGTCGTCCGGTCCCGCGAAACAAGCTGCAGCGCCGACTGTATCTCGCGCTCGGTCCGCGTATCGAGGGCGGACGTCGCCTCGTCGAATAATAGGATCCGCGGGCCTTTCAGGATCGTCCTCGCGATGGCCACACGCTGTTTCTCGCCACCCGACAGTTTCAGCCCGCGTTCGCCGACCAGCGTCTGATAGCCGTCCGGCGACGACATGATGAAGTCATGGATCGCGGCAAGTTTGGCGGCTTCCTCAATCTCGTCCGGCGTCGCGTCGGGACGACCATAGGCGATGTTGTAGTGAATGGTGTTGTTGAACAGCACGGAGTCCTGCGGCACCACGCCGATTGCGCCCTGCAGGCTGGACTGCTGGATATTACGCACATCCTCCCCGTCGATGCGCACGGCACCTTCATCGGCGTCGTAAAACCGGAACAGCAGACGTCCGATGGACGACTTACCGGCCCCGCTGGGCCCGACAATGGCAATTTTCTGACCGGGTTCGACTCGGAAACTAACGCCGTCGAGGACGCGCCGACGCGGATCGTAACCGAACGAAACGTCCTCAAACTCCACCGCTCCGTCGCCCGGAGGCAGGGGTACAGCATCGTCCCGGTCCCGGATTTCCGCGTTGGTCGTCAGCAGATAGAACAACGCCTCCATATCGATCAGCGACTGTTTGATTTCGCGATAGACGAAGCCGAGGAAATTCAGCGGGATATAGAGTTGAATTAGGTAGGTGTTCACCATCACGAACTCGCCGATGGTCATCGTTCCGGCCACAATATCTCTACCCGCCATCAGGACGATGATCGTCAATCCCACACCGATGATGAATGCCTGGCCGATATTCAGCAGCGACAGACTTACCTTGCTGATGACCGAAGCCCGTTCATAGCGTTTAAGGGCAGTATCGTACCTGTCCGCTTCAAATCCTTCGTTCCCGAAGTACTTGACAGTCTCGTAGTTAAGCAGGCTGTCGATTGCGCGGGTGTTCGCGCGCTGATCGGTTTCGTTCATCTCGCGGCGCCATTTTAGACGCCATTCGGTGACCATCATCGTATAGGCGATATACACCACGATAGAAATCAGCGTGACGAAGGCGTACCAGAAACTGAACAGTCCCCACAAAATGCCACAGACTAGCGCTATTTCGAGCAGGGTCGGCAGGATATTAAACAGCATGAAACGCAGCAAGAAGTCGATCGCCTTGGTTCCGCGTTCAATCGCATGCGACAGACCGCCGGTCTGACGTTCAAGGTGATATCTCAGCGCCAGCCCGTGCAGATTCTGGAATGTCTGCAGGGCGACATCGCGGATCGCCCGCTGCGCCACCTTGGTGAATACCGCATCCCGCAGTTCTGCGAAAGCAATCGACAATACCCTAAGGGCACCGAAGGCTATGATCAGCGCGACGGGAAGAACCAAAGTTTCGTTCTCGCCGACACTGAAGGCATCGACGATCTGACCGTAGACGATAGGGATATAAACTATCGCGACTTTCGCCGCCGCCAACAGGACCAGCGCGATTATAACTCGAAGTTTGGCTTCGGTGCCTCCGCGCGTCCAGAGATAGGGCGCAAGGGATTTCAGCGCGCTCCACTCGAAGCCGCCGTTTTCCTTACGCCCCGATAACGACCTGTTTTCGTCTGTCATTTGGGGAATTTCACATACTTGTCAGTGAAGGTTTGATATAGGTCTTTTCGGTCTTGCTGGCCATAACCAAGCCCGTTCTCAGGATAACCGCTCGGCTTCCATGTTCGTCATATCCAAACTCTTCTGGTTAATCGTAAACCCGGTCAACGTCTTCATCTTTGTTCTAACCCTTGGGACCGTTCTATTACTCACACGGTTCAAACGCATGGGACAAAAGCTTGTCTTGTTCGCGACGGGACTGATGCTGTTTTTCGCCATCCTTCCGGTTGGAGGATGGCTGACGGAAACGCTTGAAAACCGGTTCCCCGGGAACCCGGAGATTCCCCACGATGTCGCCGGCATCATCGTACTCGGCGGAACGATCAATCAGCACATCACCGCGACGCGCGGGCAACCCTCGCTATCGGCTGGAGGGGAACGTTTTACGGAATTCGTCTACCTTGCAAGGCGGTTTCCGCAGGCGAAGTTGATTTTCACCGGCGGGTCGGGCGCGCTATTCGATCAAAATCTGAAAGAAGCAGATGCCGCCCGCGTTATGTTCGACCGGATCGGTCTGGAAGAGGGTCGGGTACTCTACGAGCGCAATTCTCGCAACACGGTCGAGAACGCCGATTTCAGCCGGAAACTTGCCGGAGACCGGTTTGTCGGAAAATGGGTGCTCGTGACATCTGCCTTGCACATGCCGCGCGCGGTCGGTGTGTTCCGCAAAGCCGGATGGCAAATATTACCGTATCCGGTCGACTATCTCACGGACGGTCGCGGGTCGTTCGGTCCGGGCTTCCGGCCGCTCGGCGGGATGATGGCCCTTAACAGGGCAGGACGGGAATGGATAGGGCTTCTTGCCTACCGGATTCTGGGACGTATCGACGATTTGTATCCCGGTCCTCGCGCGATTAGGGACAATTGATTCGCGAGTCGCGCGCTGCTGTGGCACTTAATTGACGTGCTCGTGACCGTGAATATCTGAAACCTATGAAGCGTCTTACATTTCTGTTCGCCGGTTTGGCTGTTGCTGCGTTGTCTTTCTCCGACAACGTGCGGGCGAAGCCGAACGGAGATTTCCAGTCTTGGCTTGCCGGAGTACGCGCCGAGGCACTGAAAAAAGGCATCAGGCCGGACGTTGTCGACAGGCTTTTGATGAACGTTCAGCCTAACCGGCGCGTAATCAAACGGGATCGCAGTCAGGCTGAATTCAAGCTCACCCTCGCCGTTTACCGCAAACGGGTCGTGACCCCGACCAATATAGCGGTTGGACGAAAAAAGGCGGCCAAACACCTCGATCTGCTCAAAGCCGTCGCCGCAAAATACGGGGTCCAGCCCCGGTTTATACTGGCAATATGGGGAATAGAAACGCGTTACGGCGCGGTGGAGGCTAACGTTCCACTGGTTTCTTCCCTAGCGACATTGGCGTACGACGCGCGGCGGTCTAAATTCTTTCGCAAGCAGTTGCTCGACACGCTGCAGATGGTCAACATGGGATATATCGGCGCCGACAGCCTGTTCGGGTCCTGGGCAGGCGCGATGGGTCAGCCGCAGTTCATGCCCTCCAGTTATCTTGCTTTCGCGCAGGATTTCGACGGCGACGGGCGACGCGATATCTGGAAAAACGAGGGTGATATTTTTGCTTCGATCGCGAATTACCTCGCCGAGCACGGATGGAACGACAATCTGACGTGGGGCCGTCAGGTAACCGCGCCAGCGTCCTTAATCGCATCGCTCGGCAAACCTTCGCGCCGGGCAGCTCCCGGATGCCGCGCCAGAACATCCGGCACAAAGACACTGTCGGAATGGCAAACACTAGGAGTTCGACGGGCCGACGGAACGGATTTACCAACCAGAAATCTCTCCGCAGCGCTGGTCCTGCCGGACGGACCGGACGGCGAGGCCTATATCGTTTATCGGAATTACGCAGCGATCATGGCCTACAACTGCGCGCATCTTTATGCGGTGACTGTGGGCACGCTTGCCGACAACATCGGTAGAGTGAAATGACACGGTATAGTTTGCTTAGAATACCGGCGTTTCTTGCTGCCTGCACGATCATCCTCTCCGCCTGCGCGGAAACGCAGCTTATCGTCCACAGCACCAAGAAACTGGCCGGGACCAATAACAAGCCTGCGACGAAAACAAAGGGCTATTACAAGGTCGGCAAGCCTTACCGCATCAAGAACACATGGTATTACCCAGCCGAAGATTTCAACTATTCGGAAACCGGCATCGCCTCCTGGTACGGCCCGAAGTTCCATGGCCGAAAAACTGCAAACGGCGAAACGTTCGATATGAATACGTTGACGGCAGCGCACCGGACGTTGCCTATGCCGAGCTTGGTGAGGGTAATAAATCTCACCAATGGACGGTCTCTTTTACTGCGCGTGAATGACCGAGGACCGTTTGCGCGCAACCGGATTATCGATGTTTCGCGCCGCGCTTCACAGCTTCTCGGTTTTGAGCGGCAGGGAACGGCCAGAGTGAGGGTGGAGATCGTCGCCGACGAAAGCCAGCGAATGAAGCTTAAGGCGATGAATGTGAAACTCGCGCCAAGCGAACAGATCGTCGTCGCTCCTGTCCCGCAGGAACGCGTTGTTCGGCAACAGCTCGGCGGTCAGGCCGCGACGGCCAAGCCAAAGACCCACAGGGGTAAACGCACCCTCTCTGTCGCAACACCCAACCGCCCCGTTACGGTCGAGAAAGTGCCGGTAGACGGAACCAACAGAATGTACGTACAGGCAGGCGCGTACGTCGATTACGCCAATGCGTCAAAAGTGAGAGCGCGGCTTTCGCAGTACGGCCCCGCGTGGCTTAGCGAAAAGCGGGTAGGGCGACAAAAATTTTACCGGGTACGGATCGGACCGATGCAAACGTTAGATCGTGCGGATGGCGTGCTTGACCAGCTCATTTCATCCGGCTTTCCCAAAGCCAGGATTGTCGTAGATTAACTAAATCCTGCCCCGGCCATGCCACAGTTCGTAGACATTATGACGACGACACGGAACGGAAGAGACTTATGAAAAGATTTACCGACCGGTTGACCATCGCCACCATTCTTGGCTCATTCCTGATCTCGGGCGCCGCCTCCGCCCAAGCATTTCAGACCGCGGCCCGAAACGCCTATATCCTTGACCTTTCCACCGGCACCACCCTGTTGAGCAAGAAGTCGGACATTCCGATGCCGCCCGCATCCATGAGCAAACTGATGACCATCTACATGGTTTTCGACAGGGTAAAACGCGGCTCCCTGTCACTGGACGACAGGTTTCTCGTCAGCAAAAAGGCCTGGAAGAAAGGTGGCTCCAAAATGTTCGTCAAGGTCGGGGACCGGGTGTCGGTCGCCGATCTGCTGCGCGGCATCATCGTCCAGTCGGGCAACGATGCCTGTATCGTCGTCGCCGAGGCGCTGGGCGGCAGCGAGGAAGCTTTCGCCGAAATGATGACAAAGCGGGGTAGGGAGATAGGTCTTACAGAAAGCACGTTTGCCAACGCGACCGGCTGGCCCAATCCCAATCATCGCATGTCCGCCAGAGACCTCGCGATCCTGTCGCAACGCCTGATCGAAGGATTTCCGGAGCTATACAAACTCTTCAGCGAAAAAACTTTCACTTACAACAAAATCAAGCAGGGCAACCGGAACCCGCTGCTGTACCGCGATGTTGGTGCCGACGGCCTGAAAACCGGGCATACCGTAGCCGCCGGATACGGTCTGACAGCATCCGCCCAGAGGGGCGACCGGCGCATCGTCGTCGTCGTCAACGGGCTGACAAGCGTTCGCCAACGGTCGCAAGAATCTCTGCGACTGATGGAATGGGCGTTCCGCGCATTCAAGCCGGTGGCCATGTTTAAGTCCGGTGAAACCGTTACAGAGGCAGACATCTGGCTCGGCAACGCCCCCCAGGTGCCGTTGGTGATCCAGCGGGACCTTAAACTCACCCTGCCGCGTAACGCCATCGACAAAATGAGGGTGACGGTTCGCATGAAGAACCCCGTGGCCGCGCCGGTGAAAAAGGGCCAGAATCTCGGAACGCTGGTTGTCAGGGTTCCGGGCGCCCCCGACAGGGAGTACCCTCTGGCTGCCGGCGCTGACGTAAAACAACTCGGATTCGTCGGTCGGATCGGCGCGGCGATAAAGCACGTTTTGTGGGGGTCATCCTGACCCCGATGCAACCGGGCAAATTCATTACGTTCGAGGGTGGCGAAGGCGCCGGCAAGTCGACGCAAATTAAACGTCTGGCGGCGTCGCTGGAAAGCGCCGGCATCCCCGTTACCGAAACCCGAGAGCCCGGCGGTTCTCTCGGAGCAGAGACAATCCGCGGACTGCTGCTTGATCCGGAGAAAGATTGGGATGCACCGACTGAAACACTGCTTCATTTCGCGGCCCGCGCTGATCATTACACCACACTGATTACCCCCACCCTGAAACAGGGCGGTTGGGTACTAAGCGACAGGTTCGCGGATTCGACACGCGCCTACCAGGGATACGGGTTGGGCCTCGACATGGCAGCGATCGAAATGCTGTACGACCTAGCCCTAGGTGACTTCCGCCCGGATCTTACGCTTATCCTGAATATTCCCGTGGAAACGGGGATGGAAAGAATACGCAGCCGCGCCGGCAACCCGGACCGCTACGAACAGATGGATATTGAATTCCACAATCGTCTGCGCGATGGGTTTCTTCAAATAGCGCGCAAGGAACCGGATCGGTGCGCCGTCATCGACGCCGCGGCCGATATCGATACCGTTACTGCGCGGATACGAGATTGTGTATCGGCTCGCCTCGGTGTCAAATTGACGGCATGACCGAGCGCCTGCATCCCCGCGAAAACCCCGACCTGACCGGCCACGAGGCCGCGGAGAACCAATTTCTGGATGCTTGGTCATCCGGGCGAATGCATCACGGCTGGCTGATCAGCGGACCGAAGGGCATCGGCAAGGCAACTATGGCTTACCGGTTCGCACGCTTTCTTTTGACTCACGGCAACCCAGCACAAGCAGACGACGGCGGCCCAGCTCTTTTCGGTAACGATGAGATAAGCGCCACTTCACCTGAATCGCTTGCCATCGATCCCCACAGCCCGGTATTTCGCCGCATTGCAGCCAACGGCCATGCCGATCTTCAGGTCATCGAGCGCGGCCTGTCGGATGACGGCAAGCGCATGCAAACCATTATCCCAGTCGACAAGATCCGCGCCGTCGGACACACCATGTCGCTGACGGCAGGCGAGGGAGGATGGCGGGTCATCATCGTCGACGGGGCTGAAGACATGAACCTCAATTCGGCGAACGCTCTATTGAAAGTACTGGAAGAACCACCGCCGCGCGCTATCCTATTCCTGATCACCCACGCGCCCGGGCGGCTGCTGCCCACCATCCGGTCGCGCTGCCGGCAGCTTAAACTCTCTCCGCTTCATTCCGCACAAATCGACGCTCTGCTGGCGCAACGTCTGCCCGATCTGTCAGAGGCCGAACGTCAGACGCTGTTCAGGCTTTCCGATGGCAGCATCGGCCGTGCGCTGGATCTCGCGGAAAGTGACGGCGTCGCGCTGCAAAGGGATCTCCTCGACTTGATGAACAGCCTGCCCACGCTCGACATGGCCACAGCGCACAAATTTGCCGACCGGGTGGCCCGTCGCGACGCCGACGCCGCCTGGCGCACCGCCATCGACCTGGTCAGCCGAGGCGTCGCCGATATCGTGGCGTCAGGCACCCGCGAACACGGTATCGAG